>MDSW01194457.1_pt1 | contig 74551 bp, 72 predicted proteins | sample 811171 | NCBI WGS metagenome assembly MDSW01 (sample SAMN05326641, study PRJNA326480) | marine metagenome | isolation source: seawater | place: Atlantic Ocean: North West | collected 2012
ATTACTATGAAGACCATTACTCTCAATACCAATGACTACATCACCAGGTCTGATATTACTACCATCAACAATATCATTCTTCTCTACAATACCAGTACAAAAACCAGCAAGGTCATAATCAGTTGCTCTAAAATGCTCTGCTGTTTCTCCACCCAGAAGTTCCATATCAGACATCATACAACCAGTGGCAACTCCACGCACAATGTCACTGACATTATCATCAAGTTTTTTGGCAGAGATATAGTCTAGAAAATATAATGGTTTAGCACCAGAACATATAACGTCATTGACGCACATAGCAACGAGATCCTGACCAATAGTGGTGTAATCACGGGCAATCCTGCAAATGTTAATTTTAGTTCCAACACCATCAGCACCAGATACCAACACAGGTTTCTCATATCCTGATGGGATCTCCATCATTCCATTGAACCCACCAATGTTAGGTGCCAGTGCTTTGATATACTCTACAAAAGATCTACCCTTGATAATATCAACTCCAGAAGTTTTGTAATCCATCAGTCTCTTCCTAATCGAATGTATAATGTAATGAGTGATTGTGAGATCAGATCACAAGAATATGTAAATCCTTGTTTGTTTTCTTCGTCCCAGTGTTCTCTTTGACTTTTGAGAAGTGCAGAGAACTCTTTGATCTTAGACCTCATTTCGTCTTTTGATAATTTATCCAATGATTTCACCTCTGGCAATTTTTTCACGACGGTCTAGTTTCCATACTATGTAATCCATTGTTGGGATACACATAGGGTTCCAACCAACAAAGGTAGTTGACTCTCCACTGGGTATCTTCCAACAGGGAGCATCATCATTGTCAAGGTCTAATGATTTACGATACTCATCCTCACCAAACATAACAACAGCACGTTCTGCTTCATTCAAACTAGTAAAACAAGCAAAACCATTCTTTTTAATGACATCAGGGACATGGTGTTTCATAATCCTCTCTTCTTCATTTCAGATTCAATATCAACTAACTTCTGTTTACTTTGCAGCATCTTACCTTTAAATGCTTTTCTTTCAATGTACATCTTCTCCATAAGTTCAGGGAGGAACCCCTTCACATCCTTACGATACATTGCACCATTGGCACATACTGCATAATCTTTATACATTTCAAAGTTAAGTGACTCATCCAGAATCTTATTCACAGTTACTGATGGGTGCCTCTCATCCATCAATGTCTCTGGTGAAATATTGTATTGCATCATCAGGTGAGGGTATAGTGAGTTAAGGTCAAAGGATGCTACCCAGTCATAGACACCAGGTTTTGGTTCCTTTACATAAGCACCAGCAAACTTATCACTCTTCTCACTTTTATCCTTCTGAGGAATAACAATATTTCTTCTCTTCAAGTAGTTGTAGATAATAGTATCCCACATCCTTACTTGATACATCACATCAACATAGTTGACTTTAGCATCATATGCCATTGTGATTGCCAGTTCAATTAGTTTAAGTTTCTCCTCCAATTTGTCTACCAGTTCCACGTCAATGATGTTGTAGTCTACAAACTTCTTCCAGTTACCTTTATAGAAGTCTTTGAAAGTATCAAACTCACTGTGGTCTAGTTTCTTCTGACCTAGTTCAGTTTCTGCAATAAAGTCTAGTCTGTATGACTCACGATTTACATAGGTAAACTTCTTATACAGATCAAGGTAATCTAATGTGGTTAGACCAACAATGTCAAACACATTATACATCCTTCCTGTAATGGTAACCTCATCATGATTTACCATTCCCCAAGGAGACAATTCCTTTACCTTCTTTGGACCCATGATCCTACCAATCCTTCCACACAAGTATGGAATATCATATAGTCTCACATTCCATCCTGTAATCACATCAGGGGTATTATTGGACCACCAATAAAGGAATGCATTCAACATCTCAACTTCATCACTGAATTGATGATAGGTTACATTATTCTGTGAAGGAACATACTGGTGCCTTCCCCAAGTTGTGATCTTCTTCGTGCTGTAATCTTGAATAGAGATGGTTAACATCTCCTCAGAGCAGGATTCAGGATCAGGAAACCCAGCCTCTGCCTGAACCTCAATATCCATAGTCACCAAGTTTATCTTCTTGATGTCAAACTTTATCTCTTCCTCTGGGTACTTATCTGAGATGTATTGGTATACATACCTCTCATTTCCATAAATGGGGAACCCTTCTACATCACCATACCTTTTATAAAAATCTCTACAATCCCTGACTGTTCCTGGTTGAATGGGTTCTACATTATCACCTTCAAGAGTTTTCCACTTACCCTCTTTCCTTGACTTAACATAGAGAGTTGGTTGGTACTCTTCCCTAGCAGTGAAATTCTTTCCATTCTCAAAACCACGAACCAGGACATTATTACCAATCACCTGAACGTTGGTGTAAAACTTCATTTCACCAGTTTCTCATACTTGTCTTTTAGTTTACTATTAGGTTCTGTGATAGTCAAGATCTTATCTGAATGCATCATAAAGGTGTTCTGGGAAGTCAGATCAATCAACCAAGGAATCAATTCCAAAGTAGATTCATTGATAGTAAATGGTTCAATTAGTTTACAATCAGGTTCTCCCAGTTCTGTAGGAACTTCTTCAATTTGTGTAAGAATGATCTGACTATTTGTCAGGATGAGTAACTTAATATCTTTCATTTTCCCACTCCATAATCAGGTGCTGTCATTTCAAGTTTGCTAATTGTATTATGTAGTTTAGCAATTGCTGCCTTTGCTTCAGGAGTTTCTTCCCAGCTCCACTCTTCTTCACGACCTTTACTGTCTTTCTTGGTGTTTTTCTTTTCAGACATACAAACTCTATTCTATCAATATTATAACATAAAAAAGAGGGGTTGTCACTGGATTGTGCCAGTTACCCCTCTGCGACGACGATATTCAGTTTTATTTATTCAGTTTTTGGAGTCAGTTTATATGCACCGAATGATGCTGCTGAGATTGCTGCAATGATTGCTAGAATTTCCATGGTTGAGAAGTATTAGGACAGAACAGGATACAACACACCCCAACTAAAAAGAGATGTTACTGTACCAAAAAGTATGGTAGTCATGGTGAAGTTCATAGTGGTCTCCATCAGATTACATAATTATATAGATTATACTGTATCACCATGATACACTTCTGTATCAACCGCAGCGAAAATCTGTCAGAGTATCAAAACCAGACCTTCTTTTGATGATGTTCAGGAACAATCCTGTTCATAGAGACTGTTAAGAGCCCATTCTCAAATTTAACTGATCCAACTTCCGTATCCTCTGCCAGTGTCCAAGCTCTGGTGAAAGATCTTGCAGCCACTCCTCTATGGATGTATGTTGGATTCTCTGTGGATTCTTCTCGTTTTCCTTCAACGAAAAGTTTTCCTTCTTCTGTGTAGACATTGACTTCTTCTGGTGTAAATCCTGCCAATGCTAACTCTAGTTGTGATTCTGTATCACTGACTTGGATGAGGTTGTATGGAGGATAATTTGATGTTTCTTGACCTCTTAGGATTCTATCAATATAGTCATCCATTCCAATTGTGTTACGCGTGATCCTGTCCATGAATTTGTCCAGGTCGGCGGCATTGTACTTCATGAGATTGGCCATGTACTTCTCCTTAAATAAGCGAGATTTGATTGTGTGAACCCCGAAGGCATTCACTTATTATTTATACTAGAAAAAGAAAAAAGAGATAGTGATGAAATCACTACCTCTTATAAGGGTTTCCGACTTTTGTAGAGACCGCACGAAAGGAGTCTCAGTCTTATTTATTCAGGTTGACTGACCTTTACAGTATTCTTCTTACCAATATTATACTTCTGTTCTAAAGTCCAATCACTCTTATCCCTATAAGGAAGAACTTTGATTTGATTCAAAGGTGCAATGTCAATTATTTCATCTTCCAGAACAACATTGATCAATCCCCAATCAACAAGCAAACGAGTGATACGATTCCTACGCTGAACATCATTAATGGTAATGTTAGCATACTTACCATCAAGAGCAAATAGTTCCTTAAAATGAACTATGTAATATTTGCCTTGCTTATGCAAGATATGGCAAGATTGATAAAGTTTCTTTTCTTTTCTAGATGCTACACCAATCCTAGTCAGTGTTTCTCTAACTTTTAAAAAATCATCAGGTTCATTTAATTTGATCTCAATCATTTTATTTTGAGACCAACTAACCTGTGGTTCAGGAGTTTGTGTCATTTTGTGCCACCAGTATCAAGTCTTTGTTTAATGAATTCGATTTGTTCATGTGATAAAATTTTCAGTGCTTGAGATGCTTTTTCATTACTATATCCATAGTATTGTTTTACGCAATCTAAGTCAGTGACCTTATCTTTGCGAATCCAAGGAGAGAATCTCTTCCTTTTCCTCAGAATATTTATATAAAATTCATATTGCATATCCTTGTCTAAAAAGTGATACTTATTCATCTCACTTGCAAAAAGAATACAATCAAGATGACCAGACATACACCTATTAACAATAAAAGAAGGATACTCTTTTGCCATATGTGGTTCATCTTTTATCAGATTAACTTTGTTGAAGTTAATTGAGTTCAACCAATCTTTCAGTTCCATATTAAAATACAGCAGTTACGCCAACAATAGTAGCATCAGGATTACGAGCCAGAGCAACCTTCTTAGCATCCTGATAATCTCTAGCAATCACTTCTTCTTTGAAAACTGTTCCTGCTTTAAACAATGTCACTTGACACTTCATAATTAAAAAGTAGTAGTTCTTTTCTGCTCTTCTGTTCTCTCATATACTCCCCAACAGAACGCATAGTATATGTATGATCAAACTCTGCTGTATTCCAATCAATGAATCTATCCTTAACAAGTTGATCTGAATTGTAACTAATAAGTTGATTCAGATTAGTTTCATTACAAGTCTTAGCAAAAAGATCATGATCAAATCCTCTGTGCATACTGCCCTTCTTTCCATAGATATTATCCTTGATATCATAGGGTGGGTCAAGATATACAAATGCTTTCCTTTCAGACTGCTCATCTAAAAGTTGTTCATAACTAAGATTAGTAATCTTCCAGTTCTTGATAAGTTCTGAATACCCAGGAAGTTTTTCAATTCCTCTGATAGAAAAGTTACCTTCTGATGCTGCTTTAGAGAATGAAGAACTCTCAGTAAGACCTGAGAAAGAGCACTTGTTTACCACATAGAATGAAATTGCTCTCCAGAAGTTATCATCACCATCACTTGCTAGATATTCTTTTGCTGAAAAGAATAAACCCTTTGCTGAATCAGGGGTACAGTTCTTATACTTCAATTCAAGAAGTTTTTCCCTCATAGCAACTCCATCATTCTGAAGTTGCTTCCAGAAGTTAACTAGAGGAGCATACAAATCATTTACCCAAATACTAACAGTAGGATACTTCTTAGTCACATATAAAGAGACACTCCCACCACCAATGAATGGTTCCCTAAACTCACCATATTCACGAAGATCAGGAATATAAGGACCAATCTTTTTGCATGCACGTGACTTACCTCCTGGATATCTTAAAGGCGTCTTATGAGATTTCATCATAGGATGAGTTTCTTGCTAGTAGTTTGAATTGGAGAGAAGATCTTCTCATAGTTCTCTACAATCTCATCTCTAGCATCAATTACATAAACAATATACTCTCTTGGAACACTAATGACTTCATCTTCTTTTGAAAGATAAGACCAAGGAACAAACCCCACCTGTCCTTGTGGACTAGGAACAGCAACAAGAGGATTCTGTACTTGAATGCTAGTGTCATCCTCCTCAATCAAAGTGAAGATGACCTCTTCACCAGTATTCATACGCAATACTTTTACATTCATTTAATTACCTCTAGTTTCATAAAATTTAATAACTCTGTTCACTTGTTTCCTGTCAGTCCCACAAGGGGCATTCTTTAGACAAATCAAAATCAATTCATCATCAGTAATAGTTGGTTTAATTGTAAACCCCCACTTGTCAACCTTAGAATCAACTGGTGCCTCTGGAACATCCATATTACTTAAACTCACATTCAACCATAATCTCAGTCAGACAAGCAAGCATATTTATTTCTTGGTCTGCGACGAACGAACTTTGATACTGATACTTAGCAATAATAAGAACAGCAGCAGCAATCCCAGGACCTGCCAAGTGTACATAAAGAGCATCATAAATGCTGCGCAAGAGTACAGTAGGATCATTGTCCAAATTATCAACGACCCACTTTCTGACCTGAGAATAGTCTTTACCTTTGAGAGTTTTGAAAAGATCATCTGTCTTTACGTTACTGAAAGTTGCAAGGATACCACTATCTATTTTACCACTAACTGAGTATCTCTGCAACTCATTAAGAACACGTCTCCAATCAGGAAAGTGTTTTTGAATAAGTTCTACTAAAACTTTTGGATCATATTCCACAACCTCTGTCTCAAGTATAGACCTGAGACGGTTGAAAAACTTCGCTGCAAGTTCTTGTCTTTCTTTGCCTCTGATGGAGAAGTCAACGACGGAGCATCTAGAGTGGAGAGGTTGAATGATTTTGTTTTTGTAGTTGCAGGTGAAGATGAATCTGCAGTTGCCAATAAACTCCTCTGTAAACGCCCTAAGGCAGAGTTGTACATCTGGGGTGGTGTTGTCAGCCTCATCAATGATGATGACTTTGTGTTTTGCCTCAGAAGATAACGATACAGTTGAAGCGAAGTTCTTGGCGTTGTTCCTGACGGTATCAAGAAATCTTCCCTCATCGGATCCATTGATGACATAATAATCTGCTCCTAGTTCCTGACATAATGCTTTTGCTACTGTAGTCTTACCACATCCTGGAGGTCCAGAAAGGAGAAGATTTGGAACCTCACCCTTTGCTAAGAAATCTTTGAATGTTTTTTTTGTACTCTCTGGAAGAATACATTCATCAATTGTCTTTGGGCGATACTTCTCTACCCAAATGAACTCATTACGACTCATACAAATTGTCTCAGTTTTGTCAGAATAATCTTGTAGGCTTCTACTATATCACCTTCTCCATTTCTAAACAAGTCCTTATCAAATCTCTCTCCTTGTCCCTTACTCCATAGTCTCATATTATCTGGTGATAGTTCATCAGCAACATAGAGGTCACCATGAGCATCATATCCAAACTCTAGTTTGAAATCAACCAAATCAATTCCACACATCAAAAATAGTGGTTGTAGTACATCATTGATGTTTAGAGTCTTTTCAATAATTGGATCTGTATTGATTCCCATCAACCTCACACGATCTGGTGTGAGCAGAGGATCATTTTTACTATCATCCTTTAAGAAAAATTCAACAATAGGAGGTTGAATGATTATGCCCTCAGTAAGATTGGTAGTCCTCACAATAGAACCTGCTGCAATGTTTCTACAGATAACTTCCACAGGAACAATTTCAAGTTTCCTACATCTCATAGTATTGAGTGAAGGACAATCAAGATAGTGTGTTCTGATTGAGTTACTTTCCAGGTACTCAAACAACATTGCTGACATAAGACAACAGACAGTACCCTTTCCTTTTGGGTAATCAATCATCTTCCCATTTCCAGCAGTCACACAATCTTCATACTGAATCAACACCTCTTGATGATCATCAGTTGAATAAACTGTTTTTACTTTTCCTTTTAAAATTTCAGTCATACCCATTCAGGTTTACGATGTGGAAGGCGAAGATAGTTGTCTTTCACCCATGGTTTAGAACCAATGTACATTTTATATGCATCAAAGGTTGAGATACTATCATCTAATTTGAACTCATCTGGCATTGCTCTCACAAAGGGTGTAGTCTCTTTACCAGACCTACCAGTAGGATCTCCTGTTGGTAGGATTTCTTTTGCTGCACAGAGGGTCAGGAAGCAAGTATGGACTTTGCCATATCTAGCAGCATACTCACTACATAGACCAAATCCATGTGCGAGTAACCACTGCCAGTTCATCACAAACTCATTTGCCCATTTAGTGCAAGGATGATTACGAAAGGCACCTTTTTCAGTTGTATATGGTGTACCATCTGCTTTGGGAAGAGTGCCAAACCCATGACCCCATTTGTCAGAGCATACAATAGCAAGCATCTGACAGGTCTCTAATGGCATCTTAACAATGTGCTTGTCAGGAAGAGATCTTGCACAATCCCAGGGGTCAGATGATGTTACAAAAATATTCATAATAATTTAGATAATGATATCATCAATAGGAATGTTAACATAATAACTACATCCCAAGATTTTGTCCTAATAAAGTAAGGAACTGAAATGAGATCTGCAACAAAATGAAGAACTACACCAACAGGCACACTAACATGAAGGACAATAAAATAGGCAGTGATCACAAGAGCACTACCTACGACTCTCATAGGAACATCAAATGGAGTCTTTAGTCCAGAAACTGACATAAGTATGATAAACCCCAATTTAATGTGCTGGATGGGATAGCATCAACATTTTCCTCTAGGACCTGCTTTGCTTTCACCAACCTTACTATACCACAGGACTTTGCTGTTGCCTTAGAAATTTCCATGAATTCCTCAAAGTCTTCAGCATTACCCTTCTTAACTCCACTCACATAAAGTCTCCTTGCCTCCTTCATCAACTCTTGAGTCTCAGGTTCAAAGGTGATTGTTTCTTCTTTGAGAGGGATTTCCATATTCTTCATGCAAGACATGCTGAACTTCATTGCTTCTCTTGTCTCATCAAGAGGAAGAGCATGTTCAGCATTGTCTCTAAATGCATGTTGAATCACACCATTAGTACACTCCATAACCCTGAGAATAGCAATCTTGTCTTTCTCAGTGTCAGGGAGGTTATTGTAGATAGAGTACCAGTCTCTCATCAACCAAAAGTAGAATCAGGTTCAAGAGCAATATAATAAGTAACATCAATGTTCTGATTATTAAAGCGAGACAGGAGTTTAGAAGATACTACAACATCATATGTTCCTGGAACAATCTTCAAGTTCTCTTCTTTGAAGTTAAATACAAAACTATCAGATGTTTCTCCAACAATGATTGAGAAGTCATTAGAAGTATCATTCTTCTTATCACGTGCAACAAGTTTGACTACACCATTCTCACCAATAGCAGAGATATCAGGGAGTTGATATACAGATGCTGCCTTTTTGAGTTTCTCCAATTGCTGACTAGTCAGAACAAAGCATACATCCTCAGTAGGAAGTTTGATTTCTTTTTCAGGAGGAGCAACAATTACAGTAGGATCAGCAAAGAAATACTTAGAACGCATCTTGCCTTCTTTGATGACCACATACTGATCATTAGTAAAGTCTAGGTCTGCACTCTGATGCAAAGAAAGACCATTAAGAAATTGGTTCAGATCATAAATTCCAAAGTCTTTAGGAAAGTCTTCAGATACATTTGCTTCAACCAAGATGTTTTTCATTACTGAGATAGAACGCAGTTTGTTACCCTGCTTGAACAAAATAGATTGATTAATAGAAGAGAAGTTCTTCAGAAGGTTTACAGTAGTTTCAGACAGTTTCATAGTTGTAGATTTCAGTTTCATGTCACTGAGGATAGGTTTCACGTTGGGCATTCTTGTCATTAAAGTGTAGCAGAAGAACAGCATAGTGCAGAATCTTCAGGATGTCACGTCTAGATGTTCCTTTTCTATCATAACGAGATGCATACTTGAGAATGTTGCTGCGACAAAATGGCTCACCATCACCACATGCCTCAATCAGATCCAGTGTCTGGATATTGTCATTGCCAGTAGAATAATGCTGACGATATGTATTAGAAATATATTCAGTCAACTCCTTGAGGATTGTTTCCTCACTGTACTTATATTTTTTGCTTTTTGGTTCCATATTAAGTTCAATAAAGTCTGGCGAATGTAAAGTAATGTAGTCAGAGTCATATGAATTGAGATTAATTTGGTCAACTCCTGAGGTAGAATTAATGACATCATTTGTTCCCCAAAAATCTCTGTAATCATCTTGACTTGCTTGGTCAACAGGCATGTGCTCAGTCATAATAATCCTTCAATATTATATCAAAGAGTTCCTGTAATGTCAAAGTTTTTTAGTGCTTCTTCATCAAGTTTAATCTCAAAGTCAGCATCTACTTTGTCATATAGTTCCAGGAAGGATGCCTTAGTTTCATCATCAAAACGATTAATGCAGACCTGAATTGCCTTTGACTTATCCTCAAAAATACTATAAGCACGAATGATGTGGACAAGACGTCTTGTGCTGATAACATCTTCAATACCACCATCATAAAAAGTCTTGCGAATGATATCTGCCCAGTCACAAAGATACTTACAGAATAAACTATCTTTAATACCCAAATCAAGAGAAATTCCTTCAAGAATTTTTTGTTCTGTTTTAGATGTGGGATAGTCTTGCTCAAAGGTTACACAGAAACGTTCTAAGAATGCTTCATTCAATACATTGGTTCCAATAAATCTACCATCCTCAGAACCTTTGCCCTTAGTATTTGCAGTTGCAATGATATTGAATCCAGGTGTGGGTTGAATATACTTACCAATCTTCTTTAGGAAGATGCCTTTACCTTCTAGGATAGACTGCAGACAAAGAATTTTGTTAGATGCTAAGTCAACTTCATCTAGAAGCAACACTGCTCCACGTTCCAGAGCCTCAATGACTGGACCATTATGCCAAATAGTTTCACCATTAATAAGACGAAAACCACCAATAAGATCATCTTCATCAGTCTCAATAGTAATGTTGACACGAATTAATTCTTTCTTAAGTTGTGAGCAAGCTTGCTCAACACATAGAGTTTTGCCATTTCCTGAAAGTCCTGTAATAAATGTAGGGTAAAAGATATTTGACTTAAGAATCTTTTTAACATCAGCAAAGTTGCCAAAGGGAACAAAAGCATTATCTTTAATTGGAATAAGATCTTGCACTATTGAAGGAGTAGCTGCAGGTGCTTGATAAGTTTGTTCTAATTGCTGTTGCTCATTCAATTCCCACTTACCACGACCAGTTTTATATTGATCAAGTTTTTTAGTAGCAGTTGAATATGTTGTCCCATTCATTGCACACCAAGCACGAACATCACCAGATGTTACAATATCTCCATAGAGTGCTTGAAGTGATGTAACAATGTATTCAGCAGAAAGAGCCATGTTTTTTGTGTTCAACAGATTAATTATAAAGCATATAAGGATCACTAGAATCCCCATAGGGACAGTTCCCCAACTGGTCAGCAGACCAGATCCATAAACTGACTCAGAACTTTTTTATTTAGTGCTTTTGCTTTGAGATTCTTAGCAAATGCTGATTTAATTTTTGCCTTAGTAGCGCCTGTTTCAACATCAAAGTCAGTATCATAATTTAGTGAGTTAGTAGTCATAATAAAGTATGAACTATATCCAGAATCTTTAATAGCATAGAACTTCTCTTTCTTAATATTATAAATTTGTTTTTCACCAAGATCCTCATACTTTGAGATGAATCCTCTTATGGAACGACTATCCACCAACCTAAATCCGATGAAGTTTGTATCAGGAAATGTCCTCTTCAAATCTTCAAGAAGAATCTCAGTAAACTGGTAGTATTCATATTGAAGTTGATACGTGTGACCATTCTTTCTACTACGTAAGTAACTATTAATGGCAGTAGGATAAGCAGAATATAAACCTTTATCTATTTCTGAATTAATAGTTGGTCTTCTACGAACCACAGGAAGAACATTTGCTTCACCATCAGTCAGAATCACACATTGAACTTTCTGAAGATCATGCTTTGCTTTGAACTGAGGAATCATCTCATACAAACAAGCAATGGACTGATTCAAAGGTGTTCCTGACAGACCATAACCAGCAGGAACAGTATAGTTAACCCACTTTCTAAAAGAATAAACAATACGCCATATAGACTTCATCTGTTCATCTAAATTCTGATTTCTCAACCCAGAAGTTAGGAGGTTGACTAACCTAAACTCATTAACCACAAAGCGATTCAAGTCTTCTTCCTCAAGAGGAGTACGAACTATGTTGTGATAACTGTTAGTAAAACTATAAAGATCAAAAGGAATATTGACTTTATTGCAGAACCAAATCAAATTGAAAACTTGCTTAACAGTGTTGAGCATCTCAGTAGCCATAGAACCTGACCAATCAAGTAGAAAGATTAGTCCATGATTCTGTCCGTCAGGGAGACTGATTGTTTTCCTGAAGAGATCTTCATTATACTTATAAGTATGAAGTTTTGTACAATCAAGGATACCAGTCTTTGAAATAGAAGCACGAGCATATGCATCAGCAGATTTCTTACACTCAAACTCTTTTACAAGGTAATTAACTTCACGTTGTGCAGTTTTCTTGAACTCCATATACTCCTTATCTGCTACTTCAAAATCCCCTATGATGATCTTCTCTCCATGTTTTAGAGGAATAATCTGTTCTGCCCAAGAAGCATTCAATTCTTCATGAACTGTTTTGTTATCAATAATAATAGTGTCTAAATCAATTCTAGGTAGATCAAAATATCCATTCAGTTCACCTAAGTCATTACCATTAAACTCCTGAGTACGTTCATTAAAGATATCATCAGTAGATACTTCAGGTTCAGGATTGACACTACTCTCTACAGTCTCAGTTTCAGTTTGTTGCTCCAACTCTTCGCTCTCTTCACTATCAGTATCAAGTGAAGATACTTGAGATTTTACCTTTTCCTGTTCTGTTTCTGTTTTATCAGATGATGGAGTATTATTTTGAGAAGAATTCTCTACCTCAGGTCTATATTCCTTACAGTATTGATAGAGTATCTCAGCAGCATTAATTGTTTCTTCAAAGGTCTCAACATCATTGATAATATTCTTGATTACTTCTTCTTCCTCACTGAACTCAATATCAATAAAATTACCAATCTTAAAGTGTAAGTTTACACGATCAGCAAGGTTCATTGATCCAACATCATCATCCTCAATACAGAAAAAATCATTCTCAGCAAGTTCTCCATAACCCTTATAGAAACTCTTAGCAAGTCCAGGATATCTACGCTTCATCAACTTCTCAATGCGCGCATCCTCTACTACATTTACAAATTGGTGAGGAATACGATTTTCCCATTCCCATTCATTTGGTGTGTAAAGAGCATGCCCAACTTCATGACCCACAAGCATATCATAAACACTATTAGAGGCACGCTTCCACATAGGCAATGTAAGTACACGTGTCTCAACATTGAACTGTGCTGTGGGAACACTCCTGTTTTCTACAATGATGTCTTCAGTAGCCAGCAATTTTGCAAGCTGGGACTTGATTTCATAATTGATAGGCATGTGTCCTCTGCTAATAAAATTAGTATAAAACAAAAGGGTCACCTTTTGGATGACCCTTGTGGCGCTTCTTAAAGTGGCGAAGAGCTTCTTTCCTAGCTCTCATTGCTTGAGGTTTAAGTTTCCTCTTCTTTTCTTTCTTGGAGTGGTGTTTCCAATTTGGAGTATTCACGTAGATACCTGTCAGATGAAGGATCAGTAATTAGAGTCATACCAGACTCTTTAAAGTTCTTAGATAAGTCTACTGGAGTCTTATAGGGTGTTTTCATGACACTTTACTAGTTTACTATGATACTATAGTGGAGAATCCTTTGATCTTTTCATACTTTATGACACTTTGGAATTTGTCCTCTAGACCTCCTTTGTGTGATATTACAAAAATGTTTGCATCCTTGATGACATACCTAATAATTTTTAGAAACTCATCAGTTCCTAATCCATCAAGGGAAGAATCAAATACCTCATCCATGATGAGGAGATTTGTATTGACTGAATTCTTAATTCTTGCTATCTCTCTCCAAGTAAACAATAGAGATAAGTCTATTCTCATTTTCTCACCCTCAGAAAAAGAGGAATAAGAAAAGTCTTCATGTATAGGTGTTTCTATAGTTTCATTGAACTCTTCATCCAATTTAAAGTTTATATAGAAATCCATCATCTGGAGATATTTATTAACTTGCTGATTAATTAAAGGAAGATACTTCTTAATGATTTGAGATTTTACTCCACCATCTTTAAGAAGATTGTAAGTGAAGTCGTAGTAGGAAATACTTTCTTTTTTCTCAGCAAGCAACTCATATGTGTCATGAAGACCATTTCCAAACTCTTCTAGTTTCTCATGTTCAGTATTTCTATTTGCAATTTGATTGGCAATAGTTTGAATTTCAGATTCAAGTCCTCTGACTTGTCTTTGAAACCCAGAAATCTGAGCATTGTTTGTAGAAATGTCATTAAGTACTTTACTGATGTCTCCTGTTATTAACTTAAAATGTGACTCTCTTTGCTCTTCATCTTTAATTGCCTCTTGAAGTTGCTTAAATCCTTCTTGCAATTCCTGTGCTTTATTTTGAGAGTCATCAATTCTATTTAATCGAAATTGCTCCTCAATATCCTGCTCACATGTAGGGCAAACCCTATTTTCACTAAAGAATTTATGTTCCTTAACAATAGAAGTAATCTTCTGAGATAGTTTACCTTTAATACTACCATACTCACGAAGTTTTTCAGTAGAATCAGAGAAATCTGTAAGGTCATTCTGAAGTTGGACTAATTCAAGATTTAAATTTTCATTACTATTCATCTTCATACACTCTTGGTCCAGAAGTTTTTGAATATAATTTTCTTTCTCTTTGATATCAGTCTTACTCTTATTCTCAATTTTTTCAATAAAGTCTTTTTGCATATCAACTTTATCTTTAAGTGACTCTTTCTTAAGTTCAAGAGTTTTTACTTCTTCTTTGATAAGACGTATTTTACTCTTCACAATATCATTCATAGAGGAAAAGATCTTAATATCTAAAAGATCTTCTACAACTTCCCTTCTACTATTAGTAGGTAATTGCATAAAGGGAATGAAAGAACTACTACCCAAAATAACAATTTGAGTAAATGACTTATAGTTCATCTTCAAAACATTCTGTTCCAACCACTTTTGTTGATCTACAGCAGAGGAACTCTGATCAAGAGGTTCACCATTCCTATAAATCTTAAAGATATTAGGTTTAATTCCTCTCTCCACCTTCCAGTCAACACCATTGACACTAAACTCAATCTCTACCAGACAGTTCTTCTCATTAGCAGTATTGATAAGTTGAGATTTATTAATACGCCTAAACGCCTTTCCATATAGCACAAAACATAGAGCATCCAGAATAGTTGATTTGCCAGCACCATTAGTGCCAATAATCAATGTAGTTGAATCCTTATTGAGTTCTACCTCTGTAAAATGATTTCCTGTTGACAGTAAATTTTTCCATTTAATCTTCTCAAATATAATCATATTCGCTTTCTGGTGGAATCACAATGTCATTTTTACTTATTATAGCATACCTGTGATCATGTATCTCACAAGTTTTTACCATCAATTCATCATCAATTTCTACTACATGCATTTCAGGGTAACCCATATCTTCCAGTTGAATGGCATATCTGATAGCATCATCATTCTCAATAAAGATGTAGAGAACTTGCTGTCCATCATCATCTACAACAGAATATGCACCATCTTTTTCCTTACCCTCAACTGTAATAATAAACATTATACCAACTCACATGCCTCCTGATAAATTTCTCTTATTACAGTTTGAATCACAGATTTGTCCAAATTAATCTCTGCTTCTTCAATATATCTATTCAAGATAGAAAGTGTATCTTCTGTTTGGAGATCTTCATTATCTGCATCATACCATCCACTAAAATCAAAGTTCTCAACAATCTTCAATTCAGCAACACCTGCAGAATATAGTTTATCAATAAATTTTTCAAACTGTGTAGGATTAGTCTTATTTTTTACAATCACCTTCACTATTTTATTCTCATAAGGTCTTGTATCAAATATTTGATGATCGTCATCATCATAGTAAATGTTTTTGAATAGTTGATATGGATTATCTACTGGAGTTTGTTCCAGAGTCTCTGTATCAAAGAAGTGGAATCCTCTCCTATCACCAACATCGTTCCAGAACATCTCATATGGGTTTCCGAGATAGAAGACTGTTCCATTATCTGATCTTGTATGGTAGTGACCAGAGAACACTTTAGTGAACTTCTCAAATAGTTTGCTCTCCAAACCATGATCCATGACGATTTGTTTATTAACTCTAAATCCTGAGAGCTCAAGGTGCCCCATCGCACACTTGCTATTTGTATTTTGAATAAGTTTAAGAGTCTCTTTCTGATTTTCTTCATTAATCCAAGGTATGAATAGTGTTTTTAGTTTACCTAGTTTGACTTCTGTTGCTGAAGAGTACACCTTTATATTGTCATACTCTTTCAGCAAAAGATCAATAGCATTGATATCGTTTGTATTCTTATAATATGCATCATGATTGCCAACCATCAAGTGCATAGTAATACCTCTGTCTTTAAGAGGATCGAATACAACTCTTTTTGCCCACTTCAAAGCTTTAAATTCAATACCTTTTCTACTATCAAAAGCATCACCCATGTGAACAACAGTAGTAATGCCTTCTTTATCTAGAGATGGAAAGAATACATCATTGTAAAACTGTTCAAAGTAATCATGAAATAGTTTGGAACCTTTTCTGGCTCCATAGTGAGTATCTGTGATAATAGCAATCTTCATTATTGATATCTAAGTTTGCTATGGACAGCATCTTTGATACTGTTATACTCTGAATAGTTTCCACTGTCAAGGTCATTAGCATCAAAGACTTCATCAAAATCTGTCCTTTCAAGGATTTTGTTCTTGATTTCTAGTTGCTTCTTCTCTTGTGAAATTCTTCTCAAGAATGCATAGTAGATAATCTGAGTAAAATAAGCAAATGGATTCTTAGATTTCTCTGGATTAAAGTTATGAATATATCTCACACAATTCTCAATACCATCACAGATCATATCATCCTTGAACATGTAGTTCACAAAGTTAGGTTTATATGAAAGATGATTGGCGATCTTCAGAAAACACTCACCAACATACCTAGGGATCCGTGGTTTAGGTTTATCATTCAACTTTGCTTTCTCTACATCTAAGGCATATGCTTCTAGAGCAGCAAGAAACTCTTTGTTATTGACATAGTGTTCTGACTTCTTAGGTCTAGGCATGACTGTATACGCTTTAGAGAAACCCATAATGATACTTTATCTGTTCATATTATAACAGATAATTGAATAGTTGACAACCTAGTGAATCTGATATAGACTAGGTTTGTCCTGGATGAAAGATAAGTTCTAGCTTGATTCGTAAAGCTTCTCTAAAACTTCCTTTGCATCATTAACAGAAGATAGATAACCCATCTTTCTATCTAATTTAGAATGATTATTCTTATTTGATTTACGAACATATTCTTGATAATAAAGAATCATCTCAATATCTTCTGATTCAGACATAGTAAGAACATCTTCAAGATTTATAACAAACATATCTTCCTTAGTTGTTTTTAACCAGGGTTCAAACTTGTAACCAGTTACTTTACCTCTCATCATAATCTCTTCAATCACAATTGGATTAGAGACTAAAAGCATTGTTCTATCATCTTCTTCTGAAGCTGCTACCTTTGCAAATACTTCATCACCACATTTAAACTTGATAGTGCAATAGAAATCATCTTCGATCATGCACTTCCTCCTTTTCTATTCTTTTATGTTAATTGATATAATGTCATAGTTGAATTGCTCCTGGACATATATTTTCACTCTTTCTATAAAGTGATTTAATGTGTAGTTTTTCCTTGATCCTAGAGTTAGATCATCAGCAATATCATATAGTTTTGCTTTCACTTTGTTTTTGCCTTTTCTTAGGACTCTACCAATAGACTGTAGATTACGAATTCTAGACTTTGATGGAGAGGCAAATATTACATTGTGAAGATTCTTGATATTGATTCCTGTACTGAATGTTCCATATGATGCAACAATAATTGCATCATTTTCTTGTTCTGTAATTTCTCTTACTTTTTCTCTATCTTCAGCACATACACCACCATGAATAAAGAAGACCTTTCTACCTTCCTTAACTTTTTTATTTAGCATTTCAAAAAGAATAGCACCATGTGATTCAACTCTACTGAATAGAATTAGACTATTGCCACTCAAATCATCAGCAAGATTTACTATGAATTTGCTTCTATTTTCATTGCCAATTATGAATTGAATTTCATCTTCATAAGTATCAAACTTCTTTGGTTTATACTTTAAAACTAAACACTGAATATCTAGTGTAGCAAGATGTCCTTCATCAATAAGTTTCTTAGTATGAGTGACTTTATACGAAGGACCAAAGAGACCCTCTAACACCCACTTATGGGTCTGTGTGCCATCTAAAGTTCCTGTGAACCCATATCTATACTTGGCATGGTGTAACTTATCCATGATTCCAATGAGAGACTTACTTTTAAAAAGATGAGCTTCATCTCCAATTATGACATCATAATCTTCAAAAAATGATCTATCCAATTGATATACAGATTGCCAAGTTGTAATAGTAACTTCACTAGTATTAATTCTCTCTCTACCAGCATAGATCCTATGACAGTGATTCTCAGCATCCCACCCATAGTCCTGGAAGTCCTTGAACATCTGCTCTACAAGAGATGTAGTGGGTACTACTAAGAGTATCTTTTTACTAGAATTTACAAAATATCTCACAATAGTGTAAATCATAAATGACTTACCAGATGCTGTAGGAGATATAAGAAGTTTCCTATTATATCTTAGAGCATCATTTACAGCTTCAATTTGATAATCTCTTGGTTTGAGGTGAGTAATAGAACTCATAAAGTCCTTTACTCCCTCTTCTGAGATCATATCATTGACTTCAAATGGGAGACCATAAAACTTATTTGGTTCAAATTTATATGAATAACCTGCGTTCTCGCAAAATGCTACAACCTTATCTAGAAGACCAACATAGATCCTCTTAGTCTTCATATTGAATAAGTGAACATATCCATCCCAGTATTTGCTTCTATACTGAGGCATGAATTTCTTATTAGGAACCTCAAATGTGAATCTATCTCTCAGTTCATGCTCTACATGAGGTTCAGTTGTAATCTTCAGGTAAACTTCATTTACCTTCTCTATCACCAGATCAGACATAATATAATCCTACCTGGTATTATTTATTAGTAGTTCTCAAACTGATGTTCTAAAATAATTCTATAAAAATTATCTCTCATAGCAATAAGTTCTACCTGCTCATGTGGTTCCCCACCAGGCCATTTTTGAACAGCAATAGTTAGACCCTTATGTATTATACGAATTCCTTCAATAGGAGTTTCTATATTATAGTAACTGTCTTCATCCATTATCCTAGTCCAGAACTGAATTTCATATATTCTATGGCGTTCTTTATTTGGTAAGTTCTATTGGTAATTTGCTTAAGTATCTCCTCAATAAACTTCAACATGACTTCGTAGTATTCTATTTTTAATGAAAGTCCTGAGAGTTTTGTATCTGCATCCAAATACTTTTGCATAGTGTCTTTATCTCTAATTTTTTTAGGAAAGGGACTCTCAATGTATACATCTGGATCTGCTTTTCCAGAATAATATTCATATCTTTCATGCCTAATATTTTTTCTTTGTTGCTCTGCTTTCTTTCTTAGAAGCATTAAGTTATTATATATGTCATAATATTTTGAATGTAGTACAGGTATATTAAGAGACTCAGTATGAAGATTATCTGGATCAATTTTTGAGTCACCTGCCCACATGTTTTGGAGTGTATCCAAGTCAATCATTAACAGCAACCAATATCACGAATATGGTATATAGTATACTTGAATCTAACCTCTGCTGTAAAGTATTGAACATCAGGAACTGTAGCGTCAAATTCAATTGTGCTTAATGAATAGGGAAATAAGTCTTCAAATACAACTTTAAAATTAGGATTATTCATTGAATCCAAGACAGTAAGAGTTCCATCTGAATATATGTTCATTCCAGTTTGATATTCTGGATTAGAAACACCAACAGTTTCTTCTTGGAGTTTATAGATTTGCTTTAGATCTTCAGGAAAACCTATCCCCCTAATCCAATTCTGCATCTCCATATAATTTGACAGATCTTCATCAACTAAAAATCTAAATGTCAAATCCTCAAAGTCGATGACATCACCTGGTTGAGGAATTTCCTTCAGGTAAGTAGGTTGAGATGTTGTTCTCAACTCTAATGAAGGTATATTGACTGCATTGCCAAAGTAAGAAACATTAGGTGCTCTAGTCACCTGAAATTTAAACCCTTGTGGTTGTAAGAAATTTCTATTTTCTATCTGACTACGAGATAGATTAGCATTAGTCCTAGTAGGAACTCTTTTTCTAATCTGTGCTGCAGTTGCTGTGGGTTTTAGATTGGGATTACCAGATGCCATATCCTTTCTAATTATTTATGTGAAGACGTAAAAAAGGAGACCCTTTTGGAGTCTCCTGTAAGATGTGCTTAAAGCACCTGACTCACATCAGGTTCTTCACAGCAACTCTTCTGTAGTAACGGTTCTGGTTGACACCAAGTCTTCCCATTCCCTGATTGGTTCCTTCTGCGAAGGGGTTAGCAACAAGACCATATCTGGTCTTAAAGCCAATTTTGGGTTGGAAGCTGTTCTCACCAACGGCTCTCACCATTTGGAGAGGAACATAAGGACAATAGAACAGACCTGCATCATAAGGGGAAGAACCCTTATAACCAACAACATAGTACTGGTTGCCACCAGATGTGTTGGTGGGGGTCAGGTTTGCAGAATATGGGTCAATGTAGACTCTGAACTTACCATTGATTGTTCCAGCAAAGGTGTTGCCAGTGTCATCAACATTCAGGTTTGCATTCAATGCAGGGGTGTAATCAAGGATACCAGCCATGGTCAGTGCAGAAGCAACGTCTGCAGAGCACATGACAATGTTGCCTTTCCCTCTACGTGTTCTTTGAGCGATTGCATTAGCATCTCTCTCAATCTGGAAAAGAAGTCCTTTGAACTTCTCAACAGACCATCTACCATTGGAGTCAATGTCAAGGTCAAATGTACCAGCAGTGGCAGTGTTTGTAACAGCACCCTGTTCAGCAACCTTGTAGATTGTTCTGATGACTTCTCTGTTGATCTCAGCAAGGATCTCAGTGGAGAGAATGTTAGCAAGTTCTGCTTCAGCATTAAGACCATGAATTGCCTTAAGGTCTTGTGCCAGTTCCAAGGAGTACTCTGCTTTCAGAGCTCTTGACTTAGCAGTAACAGTGACTTTCTCAATAGAGAATGCCATCTGGTTGAAGGCATTGCCTGCAGCACCATCAAGTGCTTCAGCATCACCAGTCTGCATCCCCTGACCAACATTATATGCTGTGGAGGAAGCAGAACCAACTGGGTTCAGGACAGAAGGATTAGGTCCTCTCTGTGCAGTTGTACCCATACCAGCATTGGTATCGGATTGTCCACCAGTGAGGTCAAATCCAGCATCCTGACCAGAGAATGCAGAATTAACTTCATTGTAGAATGTCTCATCACCACTCTGATTGGTGTAGCGAGAGCGCATTGCAAAGATCAGTCCAGTAGGACCAGACATTGGCTGAACACCAGCAAGGTCATAAGCGACCAAGTTGGGCATTGAGCGTCTGATCAAAGAGATCAGGACTGGATCAAAACCAGCAACAGGACCTGTTGAGGTTGCATCACCACTGAAACCAGCAGGGTTAGACCCAGCAGAGTTAGTGGGAGATTCCATCAGGTTTCCACCTGAATTGAATGCTGATTCCTCTCTGAGGAATTTTTCTTGGTTCTCTAGCAGGACTGCGGTCACTGCTCTTCTGTGATTGTCCTTGATTGAATCAAGACCTTCATAGTCCAGAAGAGGTGCCCACTTTTCCTGCAATTGTTCAGATTGGAACATTTGCTTTACCTATTGTTAAAAGTTATTTGGTTTGAATTGTATAAAATTCAATTTTGCTTGAAAGCACCCAGTGCTCTCATGTATGACTCCATCCCCTGTGAAACAGGAGCGGTTGTGCTGTCTACACCCTCAGAAAGGGTTTGAGTAGCAGGGGTAGATGCTTTAGCAGCTGGAGTTCTGGAGAAGTAAGACTCCTTCAGTGTTTCCAACTTTTCACGATACTCTTGCTCACATTCAAACTCAACACTTTCAGCAAGTGAGGCGAGCTTTTCTTTTTGAGTCTGTGCAAGACCCTCAGAAACTTGATCAAGAACAGAATCAGCAGTAGACTCAGCGAGTCTCTTGTTTAATCCAATATTCTTGTCAATTTGCTCATTGAGCTTGGTCTCCATTTCATCAAGTTTTTCTACCATGCTTTCTAGTACATCATATTTTTCTTCAGGGATTGTTACATAATGTTCTTCAAAAAGACCTCTCATTCCTGTAAGGAATGATTCAGTCAGTTCAGTCTTAAGACCTGCTTCAACAGCAAGTTCATTCTCAGTCATCCACTCTTCGCAGACATACTCAAGATATGCATCAACTCTATCAGTCAATGTTTCCTTAAGACCTTCTTTTTCTTCTTTTAGTGCTTGCTCATATTGAGCTTCCAGGGTTTCCTGGATTTCTTTAATCTTAGAATTCAGAGCAGCTTCAAAGATGACCTTTGCTTTTTCCCTGAACTCTTCGGAGAGTTCTTCACCACCCAACAATGCATTGACATCTTCTTCAATGTCAATACCATCATCAAGCACTTCCTCTTCAACAGTTTCCTCTTCAGAAACTTGGTCCTCTTCAAGAACTTCTTCCTCAGTGGAATCAATTTCTTCTTTGGCCATTTTCTTCATTGGGTCTGCTGCTTTGGCACCCTTATTTACTATGTCTTTGACAGTAGCAATTTTGGGTTCTCTTAGTTTTGCTGAATCATTATCTGGTTTGTAGTTCTCAGGAGTAGGACCTCCCAAATCTTCTACCGAACCTAGCTGAGTACCTGGATCAGCCATTTTAGGCATTGATTCAGCAGGCTTAGCGTTCGCGTTCACAGCAGTCTTAGATTGCTCCATTTCTTGTAAATCTCCACGAGACATTTGAACTTACTCCGATTAACCTATGTATAATCTATATTTATTTATAATTATGATAACTCTGTTACAATCAGAGATTGTTTAAGAAGTTATTGAACAGATCAAGCTTCTGCTCATCAAGTTGCTTTTTACTTACCAAAGTATTAATAGTTTTATATGTTTTGGCAGCTTGTTGTTCTCTAAGGATTCCTCCATCCCAGATCCAGTTCTTGCCTTCCATGATTCCTTCAACAAAAGCATCAGGTGCAGAAGGGTCTGCAACAATATCAGCAGCAGTAGAAAGCATAAAATCGTCACTAACGATATTTACTCCTTCTCTTGTCTGTTTAAGAGAACCAATTCCTCTAGAAGAAACTCCTAATTTGACTCCTTCACTAATGAGGGATTCAGCAATCTTGCCCATTGGAGTACCAAGGATCTTTGCTTTACCAATAAAATTGTTGCCATTTTCCTTGAGTGAAACAATTTTATGACTAACACGATCAAGATTAACTGTTGGTCCATCTGGATGTCCAAGTTCTCCAAGAGCTCTCCCAGAATTTACATGGTTTTCAGTGTACCTTTGGACTTCCTTTCTCAGGGTTTCCATGGGATACATACGACCATTTCTATTCTTGAGATCTCCCTGTAGGAATATTCCCTCAATAAACAGATTTTTTTTACCGTTTCTTTCTTCAACGATAAAATCAACTTTTTCTATTTCTTCTCTAATTAATTGCATTGATTGTTACCTCAGGATACTTGTACTTGTTGGATAAAGACCTTCCCAGTTCCAGTCTCTGTTTTGACTGCAACTTTAAGTGACCTTCTTAAGGTTGCTCCTGCATCATTAAATCCAGCAGTTACAGAACTGGAGTCATGATCAACAGTAATTCTTGTATTATAGTATCCACTAATACCAGGAGTACTATCTACACTACTAACAATTTTATGAGAAAAATCATAAGTAGATGCATTCACCACTGTAAGACTTACAGCATCACCCACTCCAAAAGGACTTCCTGTTCCTTCAGGGAAATCAATAATTGTTGAAGTACCAGTAGTAACACCAACAACTCTTTGAGAACCAACTGGTCCTATTGAAATAACTTCTGATTCAGTTGATGAAACATAGAAATTACTATTTGTTGCTGTTGGATTGGTGCCAATTGCAACATAGACACCAGATGTTTCTGCTAAAACTCTAATAGAGTCAGTTTTCTGAGGAATAGCAGCAGTTTGAGCAGATGCTGTGCTGGTAGCAGCAGTTATATTAACACCTACTGGCTTTAACGCAGACATTATTTTTAATTACAAGGTTTCTATACAATATTTAGTATTTACTCTGATTCAACCTCAGAAGACTCATCACTTTCTACTCCTTGAATATCATCAAAGATAGAAGAGGCAACATTAGGTCTGATTGCTTCAATTCTTTCTGCTGATTTTGCAAACAACATATCTTTGATTTGATCACTAATTTGTGAAGGTGATTCATCTTTCACCATTGAATTCATTAATTCTTCCATTGTCTATAAAATGACTTCTTTGTTATTTAGAAGTCCCCACCTTTGGGGGGTTTAATTTCAGGAGTAGTTGGAATTTCTCCAGACATCCCATTGATAGAACTTCCTGCACCATTTGGGGCAATGCCTCCCATTTCAGGTGAAGCAGGTTGGCCAGTCATTGGGTCAACAGGCATTGCATTTGGGTCAGGAATTATTCCCTCTTCAATCTCACCTGCAATCAACTTATCCTGTTCAAGAATCTCAGCATCACTTTGTTGGAGGATATTTCTTCTGACATAATCATTAGAGTAGTACTTACCAACATAAGGTTCAACCAATGAAGCAAGATTAATTCTTTCAGTGGTCAGTTCTGTGTTCTTAAGTTCTGCAAAGTGATTATCATATAAGAAATCATACTGAATATGATCTTCCATGATCTCCCAATCATCTGTAGTGATAATATTTTTAAGTAGAAGTTGAGTCTTCAGCATATCATTGAACAGATCAGAGAATCTTTTTCTCATTCTTCCAACAAACTTGGAGAACTTGATCTCATCTCTTAGAATCTCAGAAGAACGACCCATTGAAAAACCTCCCTCTTGTTGAAGTCTGGTCTCAGGGACATTTAATGATCTATAAAGTTTCTTCTGAAAATAATTAATATCAGTAATTTCACCAAGATTTTGTCCACCAGGAAGTGTAGTAATTTCTGTTCCTCTACCACCTTCTCTTCTAGGTAACCAGAAATCTTCTAGCATACTCATATGCTTTTTATCATCTCTGACCTCACCAGTTGATGAGTCATAAACCAACTTGTTACGATATCTCATCATAACATCACGCAGATACTGTTCTGCTTTTACCTTTGGAAGATTGCCAACATCAATATAGAAAATTCTTCTTTCTGGTGCTCTTGAGAGTCTGTAAATAACTAGACTATCTTCAATCATCATTAACTGATTGAGAGGTTTAATTGCTTTATGTAACCAGGAAAGAGTTGATCCTTTGTTTCTATCTACCAAACCTGAAGTACAATAGGCAACAGAATCACGAGTCATTCTGATTCCCTTTCCATCACTAGTATTACCAGTTCCATATCCATTGGTATTTCCTGTCTGAAATCCTCCTGGATTGTATATAAAATACTCTTCAATTTCAGGAAAATTATATGTTGAAGGGTTGTTACTATTGACAGCTAATCCAGTTTCTTTTGGTTTTTGTGCTTGACGAATATAACGCATCTTAGACGCATCAATATATCTTAGTTCTTGGATACCATCTTGTGGTCTCTTTTGGTCAATGACCTTGTTATAGTATAGTCTCCCATCAATATACCAATTCCTAAAAATTTCATGGGATTTACTATCAAAGTCTAGAAGTTCAAGAATATATTTGAATTCTTCTCTTATCTTTCTTTTGATGCCATCACTTGCTCTAAGATTTGATAACTCAAGACTAACTGGGCTATCATTTGTATCTGAAACAATTGCTTCATTTACGATATCTTCAATGGCACTATCACATTCAGGGTAAAGTGCCATTGATCTATATCTTCTGATCAATTCATTTTCATTTTTGTAGACACCTTCAATATCTACATAAGAACCATAAAACCCAGAGCTAACATAGTGATCCGATCCATCCTGGTTAGAAGGAGGGACCGGTGATACTAGACCTGGGGGATTCTTTTCATTATCCTCAATTGAGAAACCAAATAATCTCGCCATTATTATTTAAACTAGTTCTGTTCTAGTTATTTATCATTGAATCAGAGTCTGCCCTGCTGCTCCTCTGTTTGCCTGTGTAGAATTGCCAACTGTGAAGTACTGAACCTGGAAGGTTACAGTAAAATCTTCAATCTGGTCACTGTTATCATAACTAAGTTCAATAGCACTGACTTCAGTGGGGAAGATGTCATAGAACTTATAAGTTCTAAGTTCTGATGAAGTTCCGCCAACATTTTTGGCAGAATTAGCAGTTCTTCCTCTACCAAGTTGTGTTACATATGCATCAGTCATATATGATGAAGGGTTAGTAACACCAGTAGAATCACTTAGTCTATTCATAGTATTCATCCAAATCTCAAAAGCAGTTCTGAGTTGGAAATCCTCATCATTGATGACTGTAACAGTCCAGGGTTCAAAGGTCCTGTCACCTGCAACTTTCAGAGTTCTACCTCTGAAAGGAACAGGCACTTCTGCCATCGTTGATGCAGGAAGTTGAGCTGCCTTTGCTAAGAAACTGAAAGTTGATGCTTCTCTGCCTGAACCAGTTCTCCAAACTCTATCACCTACTGCAGATGGGAAAGATGGAAGTGTGACTTCGAATAGATTGGAACGGGCACCACCGCCCGCCAATCTGTTCTTAAACTGAGAGAGTGTTCTTGTGTCTGCCATTGTTGTGTCCTCTTATAAGTTAATTAGTAGATATCAAAGTGAACCAACAACTTCATCAAAACTGACTCCAGTTCTGGTAGCAACAAATGTCAGAGTGACATAGTTGATTGCTCTGGTTGGCTTGATAAAGATGTCTGCTCTAAACTCATTGTTATCAATAATGTCAGGAGTGTTGTTTGTGGTGTCACAAATAACAACAAACTCAAAAATACCTCTCTGTGCCTGAACATCCCTTAAGTAAGGTTCAACAATGTTAATGAAGTTTGATCTAGTCTCATCATCATTTAATTCAAAGAGTTGATCATTTGCTGCACTTTCAAGTGCTTGCTCAACAGTGAGGAACAGTCTTCTAACATTGATTCTGTCAAAGGCAGAATTGTATCCAAGACCAGTCTTGTCACCAAACAGCACAATACCTTGACCTGCTTGATTAATTACAGAGTTAATTCTGTTACCATACAGAACATCTCTTTGTGCTTTGTTGGGGTTAAATGCTAACTTAACAGCATTGTTAATGGTTCCTCTTTGTTGTCCAGCAGGGGAGAACCAAGGGAATGCTTCAATGCTTGTTCTTACCATTAATCCAGCAATATCTCCATTAAGTGGGATATATCTAAAGGTATTATTGAATCTGTCATACATGTACTTGTATCCAGAATCAAATACTGCATATGAGGAAGATGTCAATGGTGAGTAGAATTTCACCAGTGCATTCTGTTGCTCATTAGTGATTGTTTGACCAACAATATTTGTCCTATCAGGTGAAATAGTAGCAATACAATCTTTTCTTTGTTCAGCAATAGAAATCAGAAGATTTGCTTTTGCTTGTGTTTCTACAAGACTTCCGCAACCAGGACCCATGATAATATAATCAACTGAAATCTCATCCCTGTTAGAGAAGAGATTATATGATTCAGTCAGATCACCTAGATCTGCATTCATACCCCCATTTGCACTATAATCTTGACCACCTAAGAATGCATAGGTAGCATTGCCAATTACAGCATACTGTGTTCCTTGAGCATTTTGTCCCCAAAGACCACCACCAGGGGTGATTTTTGTAAATCCAGAACTAAATCCAGAAGCAGTTGGGACTGTATTGTTGTAGGAATCATTGTCAACTGATAGATTTCTTCCTGCAAACACATACTGCGAATTCAGTGCAATAAAATCTTTATACCAGGACTTGGATGGTGCATCACCATCAGTCTCTCCATCAAGTGCCTTAGACAAGAAAGTATGTCTCTCCAGGATATTACCTTGAATGCCAGTTACCTTGCCTTCATCATCAATCACTGCTACATGAAGAGCATCATTTCTACCCTTTCTCTGTGCAACATAATTTGTTGTAAGAGGTTTTGGAGCAATAGACTTCCAATATAATGTAGAGTTAGTCAGACCAAGTGTCTGCTCATCATACCAGTCAACTGCAGTGACTGCAGTGAAACTTTCAGCTACTGCTTCCTTACCTGTTTGTATTCCAGCATTGTTATAGATCTCAATGGAATCTAATGCCTCAACAGATCTAGCAGGATCATTCTGTTGATAATCCATAACTGTTTCAGTTCCAGCACTTGAAACTCTTGAAACAATTCTTACATCAATAGAACTGTTGCCACTTACAGTATCAGTGGTAACACCTGTGATAATGCCTTTGATATATCCATTGAATAAAGATGTTGTACCTGCTCCAGGAATAACTGCACTTGAAAGAACTGCAGTTATCCCATATCCAGTGAGAATATTTGATTCAGCAAGACTTGTTGTATTGATTCCAATAATTTGATCTGCAGCATTATCAATGAAGCAAACTTTTAATCCATCTGCCCAAGAACCTGGGTTTCTAGCTGCAAAGTTGAAATCCGATGCTGTAGAGTAATTTAGAGTGTAGTCATCATAACTCTTAATTTTCAGAGTAGTGGTAGATGCTATACCAACTCCTGAATTAGAATTCTTGAGATTGTCTCCATCTGTTCTTACAACCTTAAGGACTCCTCCATAGGTCAAGTACTCAGAAGCTGTGAGCCAATACTCATAGTGTCTATCATTATTTTGAGGTTCTCCAAATGCTTGAAGAAGTTCTCCTTGAGTATTGATATCAGTAGGTTCATCAATTGGACCCTGTGTAAAGGGTGCAGCAATTGCGCCAATGTTATCCAGTACGTTATCAGCTCTTCCGACTGTTAAATCAACCTCCCTGACTATTACGCCTGGAGATAATTGAGGAGTCGCCATGTTTTTCTCCTAAAGTGTCTCAGTTTAACTAAAAATATTTATGAAAAAAGGCATTTTGAGTGGGGAAAATTGTGGTGAACATCTACCAATCAGGATACTGCCAGTCCACAAATGGATTAAGATTCTTTCTGCTTTCTAATATTCTCTTTATAGTGCAGTCTTTGCATTCATATGAATAAGAAGATGCTACTGGTCCTCTATCCTTTCTAGTTCTATAGAAACCAGAAATCAAGTCTTTACTCTCTCCACAGGATCTACATGTTCTTATGTCAAGTAAGAGATGACCAAGTTTTATCTGCTCATCAAAGTTCATCACCTATAGTCCCACATGTATGACAGTTCTCCGTATTCTGATGGGGATGCTGTAGACCACCTGTCTCCTTCATCATCCACAAAACTAGTATCATCAAATCCATCGCTAACAAAACCGAAGGGTGCCATATCTTGTTCAATCTGATTTTTTTGTTCTTCATATAATCTCTTTCTGACATCTTGATCTGTAAGTTCTTTGAAGTAATCTTGTGCTACCAACCAAGCATAAATCACCAGACACATAGCAAGGTCATCATTGCAACCTTCTTCTGCTTCAAATGATCCATGTTTAGAAATAAATGTAGTCAGTTCAGATATGATTTCATAGTCACAGAAGTGTAACTTGTCTTCCTCAATCATTGTCTTGAGGTTGAGTGAACCAATCTTTTTAACTGTCTTAGACATCTTAACTCCCAACTGGGTCTTGGTTCCAGAAAAACCTTGACCTACAACCTGACCTGCTCTACCTCTCATAGAACACATCAATATATTCTGATACTCTAAGTCATATTGCAGAATAGATGCTACTTGATCTCCAACATCATTGACTTCACAGAGAATAAATGCTTCATTATATTTCTTTGCTATATCATATATCACACTAGGAAATAGCATAGGTTTGATAGTATTGTCTCTATACTTCCCTACAACTTTATGAGGAAATTCTGTTATATCAACAACAATAAAAGCAGAGTAATCGTTACCAACCCCACGTGCAACATCAACAGTAATTGCGTAATCATGTTTATCTCTTGGTGGTTCATAGATATCTAAACCAGCATTTGTTTTAATAGGTTTTTCATATACCAAAGCTTTCAATTTGCTTGCCGCAATTAATGTATCAACAGATCCTAAAAATTCACATTCAAACTCAATCTTAAACTGTTGATCAGATGTGTTAGCAATAGTTTGTTCTTTCCACTTGGAATCCCTTCCAGGAACTTCAGACCAGTGAACATCTGTGGGAACATATTGATTTCTACCTCTTTCAGCATCATGCCACATTCTATAGAAGTGGTTCATGCCATGAGGCGTAGAAACAATAATTACCTTTGTTGATTTACCAGAAGTAATAGTAGGATATACAGATGCAAAGAAGGCATCTGCAATATGGTTTGGAACAAAGGCAAACTCATCTAGGAAGAGAATGTTAAATGACATACCTCTGACAGCACTTGCAGATGTAGAAGCTGCCAATATCTTACTGCCATTCTCTAACTCTAAAGAACCTTTATTCCATGATAGAATGCCCTGTTGCATCCATTTAGGTAAGTTTTCATATGCAATTTGCAATCTACTTAAAAGTTCTCTAGCAGTAGATGCCTTATTTGCTAGGATGCCAATATTAACACTATCATTAAATACAGCATAATGAAGAAGAAATGATACTACAGTAGTAGACTTTCCAGTCTGACGTGGCATCTTGCAGATATTAAATCTATTCTCATGGAAGTTCCTTACTAACTTCTCTTGGAAGTCATACAATTTAAAAGGTTGAAGACCATGGTCCAGAGTCACAATCTGGACATAGTTTTTAGCAAAGTAAACTGGATCTTGCTTGCACTTAATATACTCCTGAATTTGCTCTTGAGTAAATTCAATGGAAGTATTTGCTTTTTTTAAATTAGGATTTCCTAGATATATATTCTCATTATTCATAAATTAATCTTTCAAATATTTAGATCAACAGTTCCAAGCTCTGAGTGATTTGGACAGTCTATCATCACCAGTGTTATTGGAAGGTTTCTGCCTCTTTCTCATCCCTTTCATCCTTGCACAGAATGATGTTCTTCTCTTGTTGCCAACCTTCTTTGAAGGTGCCTTCAAATCAGAACCAGGATTTTCTTTTTCATAAGACTTACGACCCTTCTCATTTAAACCACCTGAAGAGTTTTTACCAGACTTTTTTGTCCAAGCAGCTCCTTCACTCATATCACCACCTTCACCTTCATCATGATCTTCATCTTTCATCAAGTCACCATTTGGCATTACATGATAACCTTTAGGAATTGACTTACATTTTTTGGAATCATTGCAGTAGTACTCACCTTTAGAGCAACTCTTACTAGATTTTTCATGTTCTTCAACATGAAGAAGTGTTTCTCCAGGTTGAAAGGGAGTGATTTCATATCTCATCACTCTAGAACCAGGATAGATTCCATCAAGCGCTTTTTCAACTTCTTCTCTAGCAGGTCTTTTAATTTCTGGAAAGAAGATCTTCATCATCATATACTTGCCTCTCCAGGTAAATCCAACTAGATAGACATTGCCATTCTGTGAAGGCATTCTTACTGCTTCAGTCACCTCTTCAGTATAGTAACCTGTGTTGTTGCAATGTCTACAACCTTCACCCATACACTTAGGACATTCTTTCTTCATTTTTTCTCCATGTGTCACACATGGATCTTTGCCACACCCACAATTCTTCTTCTCCTCTATTACTTCTACTTCTTCTTTGACAGATTTCCATCCACCACCTTTTGACTTATACCACTTAGATGCATATCCGTTAGCATAAGCAGAGGGGTATACATCAAATTTTGCTCTTGCCTTTGCTTTTGCCTGTGCCCATAATTTTGGATTAGTGGGTTTATTTTCCTCTTCAAAATATTCTAGATCTTCAGTTGCAAAGTGTCTATCCAGAACTCTTGCAACAATAGGACTTGATTCTTTCATGGGGTTAAATGATTCGTGATTGTCTCCAGATGGATGCTTGTCATAGTCATCAGTATCTTTGAAAGTTCTGACCATTGTTGGTTTAGCACCACCAGATTTCTTTTGTTGACCTTTGTCTTCAGATCTCTTTCTTCTCACAGCAGAGTTGATCTTTGCTTCGCCTTTTTTGCCCTGTGCCTTAAGACTTGCAAGTCTTTTAGAAGAGAAACACTTAGGTGTTTTGCCTTTGTCTTCTTTTTCATTAGCACATGGAGATCCATCTGATTGAACCCAACCAGGTTTTCCTCCTTTTGATTTGGATTTACCAAACCAATCTCTAAGGTCTTCGTTAATCATACCAAATGAGAGTTTCTTTTATTTATAATTAATACTAATTTTCAATAGTATCAGTGAGATCATCTGGCCAAGTTACCATTTCTGGTTCAGATACTGAAGATGTGATATCTCTCAGTTTTTGCATATAAGTATCAAGTTTACTGATACTATCTGTTGTGGTTGTTATTCCAAGTCTTACTTCACTTTGATATCTAAAAATTCTCCATTCAGCTTCTTTAATTTTTTCATTTCTAGTTTCTCTAATTTCTCCCCAAAGAGCAAGAGTTTTAGATGCAATTTCTTCTTCAGTTAAAGCAATAACTTCCCATGCTGATCCATTCCAAATAACTTTTTCAGTATCACTAAATGATGGATTTTCTCCAGCAAGCACATATCCAGCATCAGTAATTTCTTCTTCAGTAAATGTAGAAGAATCTGTGCGAGTAAGACCAGAGGAAAGACGAATTCTTTCTGGTAAAGGTCCTGGGAATTGATTGTTATGTGAATAAAGCATTTTAGATTTTAATAAACAGCAACATATAAACTATCAGTGGGGTCCATTACAGAGCTAGCGTATCCAGTTAAAGCATGAATTACTCTAATATATTCACCACCAGAAAATGTATATGTAGGACTTCTCATAACAGCACCACTATATCTAGTAGATGAACTGGTTTCACGATATGCATAATATTTGGAGTTGTCTTGAGCAATCTGTGCATCTCCCACTGATACAATAGTACTAGATCCCCCATCTGCAGTTAATTTATATGTATCACCAATACCATTATCTGCACCAGTGTATGGAGAACCTGTTGATGTTGCTGTAGAAAATCTACCAGTACCAAGAGTGGTGGACATAGTTGAATAAGTATAACCAGATGCTGTCTGAGGAGTCACAGGAAATCCTAGTGAAGAAGTTCCAGATATTTGTGATGTATAGGTCTGCCATCCAGAACCACTACCTCCATTAGGAGTATTAAATATCCAGGATGATACAAGAGTGGTGCCACTTAAAACTTGAACTCCTGCAATTGGAATATCATTATAGTAAACTGTTGATGCAGTAACTTTCACTCCAATATATACTCTCCCTGTTCCAGAAAAGTTTGTTTGAACCTCTCCAACATCATATGGACCATTATAATCAGCGTTGGTGTTACTCATATATGCACCAGAATCAATAAATCTATTACTAATTTCATAGAATGATGATGTAATATCTTGTCCTATTGCAGTAGCAGCATCTGCTATCGTTAAATTTCCTGTCTCAGATAGGATATCACCACTAATTGAACCTCTTCTAATTTCAATTTTAACAATATTTGATTCTGATAGATCATCTCCAACTGGTCTAATAGAAAAACTTCCAGAATTATTAGTAATTGCAAAACTTCCAGATACTGATCCACTATTAAAATCAGAACCAACTACCGTTGTTCCAGAAACAGTTGCAATACTATAATACAATGTTGTACCATCGGGCATGCCGGATGTAGTCACAGTAATTGTATTATTTGTTTCCTCATTTAAAGAAGTTCCATTACTATTTGAAACAGATTCTACTTGAAATTGAGGCCATTTATCAGAAATTTTTGAATTGTATTGATCATAGGTATCAAATAAACCACCAGCAGCGGTTGTTGATGTTGATTGTTTTGAACCAATAATTCCTGAATTACCTCTCATCATACATCTCCAGTATTAGTTGATGGGAATGCTCTTCCAGCACCCCAAATAATTCTTACTGCTCCAGGTCCACCCTTACCACCTTTGTTATCAGTGCCACCGCCGCCACCACCACCAAAGTCACCACCAGTTCTTGGTTCGGTTCCATCAACAGGATTATAGAAAATACTTGATGTTGTTATATCACCACCACCGGCATATCCATCACCACCATCAGATCCTCCACCACCAGCACTATTATTTGTCACAGTTCCACTAGAACCCTCTCCAAGGAGACCTGTTCCACCACCTCCATATCCCTTGTCAACACCATTGTTTCCTCCACCTGCACCGCCGCCACCAGATCCATCGGTGGGATAATTTCCAATTCTATCATATCCACCATTGCCACCATTACCAGAATATCCTCCAGCTCCACCACCCCCTTGTGGACCATATCCACTAGAGACTGGTGCAATTACTCCACCACCATTACCACCACCATCACCAGTATAAGTTCCACCACTACTGGTTGAGTTGTATTGTCCACTACCTCCTCCTCCTCCTTTTACAGTAGAATTGTTGATGAAATAACTAGCGCCACCAGAACTATTACTGTTGGGGTAATATCCAGCATCACCGCCATACCCAATAGCAACAATATATGATTGTCCAGGTGTTACAGGAATATTATTTTTCCATCCAAGACCACCACCTCCGCCAGCACCTATAGAATGAGTTCCGCCATTATAGTACAATCCGCCACCTCCACCACCAATACAAACAACACAAACAGAAGTTACACCAGCAGGAGCAGTCCAATAATAGACAGATGTTGTATTACCAGATGATCCTGAATGTGTATAAGTTGCCTGTCCTCCCAACACATTTGGGTTTAAAAATATTGAATTTGCATCATAAATGGCACTGTCACTAGAAGATAACTCACCTTTCCCTACTATACTTCCGTTTCTGGTATAAAATGGCATAATTACTCACTAATCTCTTCGTATGAACAAGTTGCGCTTAAGTCGCCAGCAACACTTGCCTGAACATATAATGACATATCTTCCTCTAAGTAAATTGAAGTATCTTTTGAAATAACAACCAAAGTTGCATCTCCAGGTACACTAATTGTATTTGCTAATGTGGAAAAGGTACTATTGCCAGCAGCATTTCTGAGTGTTACAGTTATATCAGCAGCGTTTGATCCATCAATATTGGCAATTATCAATGAATTTATTTTAAATATTTTTCCTGATGATGCAGCATTATTTACAAGAGAAGCGGCACTTGACGCAATATCAGCATCATATGCAGTCTTTCCATATATACTTGCAACAGATACTATATTTGGATTCGCCATTATTTAAATTCTCCTTTGTATATTTATTTAGAATTAGCCAAAAACCATTGCTAACGCAATTGACTTTCCTGCAGTGATACCGCCACCTCCTCCACCACCAGAAGAAGCAAGCGTTATGGTATCTGTACTTGCATCAGTAGTAATGGTCATATTACTACCAGCAACAAGTGTTAAGGTGTCAGTAGCACTATCAGCAACTACATCACTTTGTCCAGAGACTGAAATAGTTTTAAATGAATCTGAAGCACTTCCACCTCCACCAGAAATGGTAACCTCAGAAATACCAGTAATTCTACCATTAGCATCTACAGTAATGGCAGCAACATTAGATGCATCCCCATAAGTAGCAGCAGAAGCCCCAGTCAATCCTGTAAGATTAGCACCACTAGAAGCAGGCAAAGTCGCAGGGAATCTAGCATCAGGAATAGTTCCAGAACCTAAGTTTGATGCATTCAATGAAGTAAGACTTGCACCACTTCCATCACTTAGAAGAAGTGTTCCTGCAGTTGCTGGAAGTTTTATAATTGGATTTCCACTAAAATCACCATGATCCGGTGCTTGAAGTCTGGCATAATGTACATTGTTTGACTCACAATATAAATCAAGTCTACCAGAAGTTCCATCATCACTTTTGATAGAAACAATATTTGTTGCAGTAATAATACCAGTGGTGTTGATAGAAACTGTCGTACCAATTCCAACTGATGCTTTCTTTCCCTCTCTGTCACTAAAAGAAATTTCTCCTGAAGTAGACTGATGTATTCTAACAGTTGTTGCAGTACCAATAATAATTTCATCAATACCTTCAATTTTTTTTGCAATTGGATCTAGAGTGATTGATCCTTGACCAATAGTAAGAACACCAGTAACCCTAGCATCACCATCAACTAGTAGTGTAGTTGATCCAACCCCAAGATGAATTGTACCAATACCAGTACTGATTGTAGAGACACCTACTACATTAATACCTCCTGCCAGAACATCAATACCAGTTCTTGCAGTTATAAGACCAACAGAGTCAATGTTAGTTACATCATCATAAGTAATTGTTCCACCAACACTCAGATTACCAGTAAACTGACCATCACCAGCAACATGAAGAGCAAAGTCAGTTCTTGCAGTAGCACCAATACCAACATTTTTCGTTGTGTGAATACCGGCAGATCCCACTGTCCAAGTTCCTCCCGCACCAGTCCCACCACCACTCGGAGCAAATTTAAATTTCTTATGCTTATCCTCTCCAGTTTGACTTAAGTCAATCTGAAGAACCATTCCATCATAGGCATTGATGTTTGTAGTAATGCCTGCGATATCGTCAAGATATTGAAGTCTCGTTTCTCCACCACCGCCTATGGTAGAGAGTTGAGTTGTGATTCTATTGATGAATAATCTATAATGATTTGATAGATCGTCAAGAGTTGCAAAATTCTGATCAAGTGGTGTTATTGGATCAGTTTGTCCACCTGCCTTTTCTTTTACTGATGGTGGTTCATTGAGAAGATAATTTTCTTCTAATGTTTTTTGATCTTTTTTGATTAAAGATGATATCTTATTTAATTCTTTCAGTCCCAATTTCAATGAGAATATATCATCCTTGATATTTGAGATATCATCATCATAGTATTTAACTTTGGGTAAAAGTGAAACCTCCTCCTTCAAATTATTGAAAAACTGAAAAAGTGTTTCGTCTGTTTTTACACTTTGCTCATTAAATTCTTTGATTTCACTCTTAAGAGATTGCTTTAATTTATTTTGCTCACCAAGAATAGATTTTTTTAATTTCTTATCATCATCTTTAAACTCTCTATGATATTCCCAAATTTTTAACGATGATTTGCTGAGTTCAGAATATATATTACACTTTGTTTCTTCTAATTTAGAATTTGTAGTCTTAATGCTTTCATTTAGACTTTCACTTAAGTTTTTAACATTAATATTTTGTTCAAATTCTTTAACACTGATTGTTTCAGAGAGTTCGGATACCTCTGATTCAATTTTATTTTTAATTGATGATAAATGACCTTGAACTTTTTCAAAATCTTCATCAATAGTGTTAAAAGTATTTCCAATCCATCTAAAGTCAGGAACATCACGATCTTTAACTTCTTTTAATTGCTCATTAAGTGACTGTATGTCATCATCATATTGTTTGATTTCTGGAAGATTTTCAATTCCTTCAAAAATTTGTTGAATTTGTTGACAAATTGATTCAATATCTGAATCATAATACTTAATTTCTGGAACTTGGGGTATTTTTGATTCAATTTCAGATAATTTTACCTTTAATTCCTCATTTCTTTCATCTAACTCATAAATTTTATCACTTTTAACATCGAACAGTGACAAATTTTCTTGAATTTCGACAATCTTTTCACTTATTTCGCATAATTCTGTATCATAATATTTAATTTCAGGTATTTCAGGTATATTTTTTCTTACATCATTAACCAGACGCACTAATTCTGACCATTCAGGTGCTTTTATAAGATCAACTACTTCTAAAGATGACCCATCATCTACATTTTCTGTGGTTTGAGTATCTTCTTCAATAATATTTTGATTTGATTCTGAAATATATTCTTCTACTGAAGGAAATACTTCCTTCTTTCCCATCAAATCCTTATAAGATGGTAAATCATTACTTCCAAGGTAATCATTTATTGATGGCAGATCTTTTTTAGACATTTTATAAGTAAATAATACTTTAGGATTTCTCTCCCTGAGTATTATTTATACTGTAATCATATAATAGTCAATCTTCTTTTTGTTGTTTTGCCCATTCATCGGGTATTAAATTATGCTTATTTTTAAACTGATTATGCAATTGAGTGGGAGTTATCTTATATTCAGAGCAAATACCTCTCATCAACCTATCAATTGACTTATAGGAGGCATTTTTGAGGTTTAATAATTCTTTTTCAAGAACTATTATTGCTTTTGAGATCTTATCTTCATCTTTTTTGACCTCTGAAAACAAAAATGTCTCAAAAACTTTTGCACTTTTTAATAATTGTTCTTTTTCTTTTGATTTTTTATTACTCTTTTTTTCAATCTTCTTTTTTTCTTCACTTAAACTTGCGAAAAGATCTCCTAGAGACACTTCTCCAATTAATTCTTTCTTCTTTTTTTCTTTTTGCTTCTTCTCTTCACTAACAAGACTGAAGAAATCTCCTAAATTACTCATTTTATAAGCAAAAAATTTCTTTTTATTATTTATCTTGTTGAGCTTGCTTCAACATTTTCTGAAGGTCAGCAGTGGAACCAACAAATAAAGCATTGTTAACTGTAGTGGGTCCTTTTTGGTCCTTTTCTTCACTAACATCCTTCAGTTTCTTTTGAAGATCCATCAGTTTGTCTGTTGCATCTGAAACACTTTTGATTAATTGACCAGCAACTTCATATGCCCTGGGCATTTCACTCTCTTGAGCAAGTTCAAGAATACCATTTATAGCTTCTTGACCCTTTTCAATGATTGAATACAAATTACCCCTGGTATATTCATAGTCTTTACGAATATCTTCTGAGGTGCTTTTAATTTTTTGGATTTTTTCATCAAAATCCTCCTTCTTTACTTCTAGTGTTGTTGGCGTAACATCAAATGTTTCATTCAATTTATCAAACTTGTCAGACATGATTCAATCTCCATCAAAAGGTGTTGCCATCAAATCCAAAATCATCTCCTGATTCAATGTATGTTGCATCTATTTTAGTGATACTGTAAATTGCAGCACCTGATGCATGAATTTGTGGTTTTGTGTTATCTTGAGCTCTCCTGACAGTGATCCTATTTCCACTGATATCTTTAATGTACATATTCTCTTGTCCAATGTAGACATAAGATCCAACAGGGACTAATGTCCCATCATCAACTGTAATTACAGTTTCGTCTTTTTCAACATTAACCGCAAGTTGAGTTAGTAATGACTCATCATAGTCTTTAGTTGCTCTTGGTTCAACCTTGTAACTAACATCTCTTGAATATGTTGTTCCTGATGCAGTTGCTTTTGTTCCAGAAATATAACCAACCTGGACTTTCTTAATGACATCACCAGTGACATCAGATATAGGACCATACAACATGGTTTTTGCAGTGAATCTTATTGTATATACAAGTGATCTTCTTGTATCAAAGTTTCCTTCATAGTCATCTTCCATAGAAATGGATTCAAGTTGAACAGGAACATTTTGTACTTCTTTTAGTTCACCTAAAAACTTGATAGGAAGGGTGTATGCAGGTTGAAAATATGGTAAAATTTGCTCTACAATTTGAAGCATATCATCATTGAGTTTGGTCATAATAGACAACTCAATAGTCATATTGTAAGGTACAGGCATAAAAACCTTTTTGACCTTCTCACCATTATCAGTTACAACATAAAATGCTTGTGTTTGAGTAGCCTTTCTAGAAGGATCATACTGTAGATCAGTAAACTCAAAAGACATTCTAGGAAGAGTGATCTGAACTGGTTTGTTCAGGTCTCTTTCCTGCTCTAATCTAGCAAGAAACTTCTGTGTGGGCCCATAAGCAAGAGGGACTTTGACTACACTGAATACATCTTGGCTAGAATCTTTCTGCTTGATCTCAATGCCATTGAAGAGAGATCCAAATCCAATAATTACGGATCTGAAAATCTCATTATAGAAATATTCAAACATTGTTACAACTTGACTATACTTCTATTTAGTTAAGGCATTCCAAATGGATTTCTGGTATTGAAATCAATGATTTGATCTGCTGCAAATTCAATATTATCATTGTCTGCATATGGTGAGACAAGATCATCTGTATTAAGAGAATTGATTACATGTGTAGCACCTGATTCTTGACCAATAATTGTTTCTCCTATCCCATAAGTTCCAGAAACAATGGAAATCTCTAATGTATTAGCAGAAGCATCATATTGCTTAACTCTGGCTTCTGTAAGAGATGTCTGACCAATAACAACTTCATTGAATATAAAAGATCCACCAAATTCTGATCCAATACCTGAAGCAGAGGGGAATGTGACATTAGGTACAATTGTATACCCACAACCAGCATTAGTTATACAGACATATGTGACTATTCCTGCTTTATTAACTACACCAGTTCCAGTAGCAGTTATAAATCCAGAATTAGTTGCTCCTGTATACCCAATTGAAATATCTACATTACCTGTATAACCAGATCCAACATTGGTAACATTAATAAATTGTACTGAACCACCTGTGCATATACCTGTTGTAGCAGCAGCACCAGTTCCTCCACCACCTTCGAAGGTGACCATAGGTTCAACTGTATACCCACAACCACTATTAGTCATACAAACTGTGAATACCTTACCAGTACCAATACCTTTACATCCAATGTATTGATCTGTAATTGTTACAATACCCTCTGCTGTTACACCACCAGATGGGGCAGAACTAAATGCAACATGAGGAGTACTAGTGTATCCCCTTCCCATATTTGTGATATTGATGTTCTGGACAGAACCACTTGTGCATATTCCAGCAGCTGCAGTGGCAGTTGCTCCAACTCCTATGAGACCAAGAGTTTGAATATATCCAAGTTGTTCAATTTCCTTATCAATCTCATCAATGCCAGTGTCTAGAACCTCATCCTCATATCTGAAGAGTTCACATCTTAACTGATAAACATAGTTCTTCTGTAGTTGATAGAAAGGTAATTCATGCTCTACATATTTAATCTCCATCAATCTATCCCCAAGAGGAAAATAGACCAAATCGCCTTCTTTAGGTCTCTCTGCTAATTCAATATTAGGTAAATCTCTAATTAATGGAGTGATGTATGATTCATATCTTTCTCTTGATATAATAAGAGTCAGATCGTCATTATTCTGAATACCAAACTTGGATAACAAAGTTCCTTGACCGCCATATCCTTCATAGTTATCCACATATGCTTCAATTGGATAAGCACTAGTAAATTCAGATTGAATGACCTCTTTAATTACAGTGTTCTTTTTTAAATATTTTCTAGGAATATAATATACTTCAACGCCATACATCTTCAATTGTTCATTGACCAGACTCTGAATCAGACCCTGTTCACCTTTACTGCCGTTTAGAAAAAATGGATTGAGCATAACATCAACCTATAAGATCTAATGGTGGAAGTTCATAAGTACTCATCATCTTTTGTTTAATTTCATCAAGTTCTCTTTGTCCATCGTCAAATATTGCTCTACCATTAAACTCAAGACCACCAGGCAATTTAACACCTTGGAACTTGATAAGATTCTGCCCCCATTGTCTCTTAATAAGAGCAGTCAAATACGGTTTCAAGAAAGAATCATTCCAAACTCTTGCATATTCATTGGGATCCATTGATCTCCAACAATCAAGAACAATAAATTCACCTTCTTTAAGAGTACTCCAGTCAATATCAAGATACATTCTATCTGACCTTTGATTAAATCTAATCTGCTTGTGAGTATTGAGGACAAAATTCATTGTCTCCAAATAACTCATAGTCATATCATATGATAGAAGATCAAAACCACCTGATCCTCCCCACGTTCCAAAATAATCACTAAGCATCAATTGATATTTTACATTCCACATCCCACTTCCACTGTAGGAACCATCAAATTGGAACACCTTATTGATTCCAATAATATCTGGTGTTACTTGTATATAATTATTGTTCTCATAATATGTAAATGTTTTAGCAGTTCCTGCAATAGTTGATGAAGCACTAGTAGAAGTGATTCCTGTTGTTCCTGCACTACTTGTAGGAGCACCAGGAGGACGTGCTCTACCTCTATCTACATCTTCCTGAGAAATTCTGTATTTTAGATATACCTGTTCAACACCATCAAAGTGTCTTTCTTGAAAAAACTGAATAGCGTCATCTACTAAGTCTTCAACTTGCTCTTCAGCAACATTGATTTCTAAGACAGGTGCTCCCAACTGTCTTAAGCAATAATCTATTAGTTCTTGTCGTGTAGTAGGTTGAGCCATTATACACTATATTTTTTACTATTTATGGGGCAGATGAAATGCCACCTTGAACCAGTACGTATCCTTCTGCTAATCTGTAAAGACTTGATCCTGAACTGACAAGAATGTCATAAACATATCTTCCTGGTGTAATAGGATCAGTTTGTGTAGAACCAAGGGAAATTTCAAATCTGCCAGAAGTTGCACTGGTAAATCCTACATTGAATGTAGCTACAGAAACTGATGAAGATCCAACAGAAACTGATTTGGTCATCTGTGATGATCCACTATAACCAGTAAAATCAAAATCAGTGGAATCATTATTCTTTACATGGAATGTTGATCTAAAATCAGCACCACTAAAGACAGATAGGTTGACTCCATATGCTACACCAGCAGCAGGGTCAAATGTAATAGTATTATTTGCCATTTTGCTTTATGATGGTTTGGAGCATTGATTTTATGTCGTTTATATTGTCAGAAAGGTCATCAACTTTTTCTTCAAGATCATCAACTCTCTGCCTTTCAGAAGAGAGTTTATTCCTAGTATTCATATAGGATTGAAATTGAGACTGGTCAGTATTGATAACTGCTCTAGAATTTGAGTCTCTAAAGTAGTTATCTTTTCCTTCTACTGGTAATAAATTCATTATGCTAAGGCAATAACTCTAAGGTTTCTAAACTGAGGAACAACAGATTGATTAGTTGATGTACCAATCAATTTAATTCTAAAATTCTTAAATGGTTGAAGTTTATCAATAGTAAATGTATACTCCTTAAACAGATTAATAGAAGGTTCTTGAGTATAAGAATCAGATTTTCTGACCTCAATATCAGAAGTTCCATTACTAACAGTTGGATTAATTACATTACCAAAATCATCAATGTTGCCATATCCAGGGAATGCAGTAAATATTGTATCCTGAGCAGTTGTCTCTTGGTTTAGAGCATACAACATTCTGATGTCATTATAGTTAGAAACATAACCATCTATGTATACTCTCAAAGAAGATGCAGGATTCTCAAGTGTGATCAATTTAGTCACATACATTAGACTATTGGGATCATTTGGAACCCTATTTATTCTTGAATCAGTTGCATAATTAGTGATAGGAGAATTGACTCTGTTAGAAATAAAGATAACAGATGACTGATCAAGATCAATAGTAGGAGAAATTCTCTTGTCGAAAGAATTCATATTTAAAGACATTGAGAATGACTTATTTCCAGGTAGTGTGGAGAGATATGTTTGTTCATTTGTCTTAGAAACAACCATTCTCTGAGTTTCAAAGTAATTCTTCTCTTTCAGAGCAATTTCCTGATAACCTTGATCAATATATGATACTTCAGAACCAGAAACACTAGTTTCACTAACAGATCTCACAGCACCAAATACAGTTGTTCCTGTAGGTGATGTATTATTGATATTTGGAACAATCAAGCTATATGGAAGGTTATATGACCCTCTTGCATTGATACCACCACCAAGTTTTATTTCAGTAAGATATCTTGCTCCAAATGTATTAGAAGAATCACTCTTATTAGTTCCATCTTTTGACATATCAATTTTGATATGATAGTGGTCAATCCCAATAGCATCCTGAACTGTAGCATCAGAAAGAATATGAGTTTTATTAATTCTTCTTAGTGATATACCTGAGAACTCATACTTAGTAACCAAATCATTCACCCTATGAATAGAAGAAAGTGTGTTATCAACTCCTCTACTAGTAATGCCAGTTAAAGTATTTGTATCACTTACACCAGTATATTCAATAATCTCTGAACCAATTTTTATATAACCAGGATTGGTGATAGCAACTCCAACACCTTCAAAGATACTAAAGTTGGCAGTATTTCCAACTGAGATTGTACCAGTTTCAGTCTTTTGATAATCTAATATGAGTGGTGTTGCAGGAATATCAGTTTCAATATTTTTGAGAGTAACTCTATTGATTTCAGAATACATTCCATGATTTCTTTGGAAGATCTTGAGATGTAGACCGTCACTGTTGACTCTGTAAGGTCCTATTGGGAATACACTACCACCAATACCAGCATTAATATCAGTAGCAATGCCTGATGTGTCTGTGTATTGAAGTCTGTTGTTGGGACCAAATGTGCCCTGAACTTTATCAACGATCAGTTCATTAAACCCTTGCAGTGCAGGGACAGAAAGTTGCATACTAGCACCAAGATCTTCAGTTCCAATGATGAGAGGAGTCAGAACATCTCCAACTTGATATCCTTTACCACCTGAAACAACAGTAGCAGCAATGGCAACACCATTAGATATTGTGATATCTGCAGTTGCATTAGTTCCTCTTCCAGTTACAGAAGTTAGAGCAATACCACTATAAGAGAATTGACCATTTCCTGGAGTATATCCTGTACCAACATTAGTTAGTGTCAGATTTCCAGTGATTGAACCAGCAAATCCAACTAGTTCTCCAGTTCCATCAGAATCAACCTGAATAATAGTATTACCAATTTTCATATCATTATCTGCAACTGTGGTTCCAATACCAATACTGAGATTTCTAGGAACTGCTGTTACACCATTTCTGCTAATTCTTTCAAGTGCAGTTGGGAGTTGTGGGTTAAAGAACTCAACATTACCAACTCCAACAAAATCAGAACGATATATGGAGAATTTAAGATCCTCATACTGACTAGGAGTCCATACAGAAGCATTCTGTGACTTAAACAATGAACCAAGAATAGGTTGAGAAGTTACAAGAATTTGACCTGCTTCTGTTCCCAGAGTTGTAATGTCTGTTTCACCAAGTCTTGAGATGTAAACATTGTACTCAGTTGAGTTAGAAAGAAGCACAATAGCATATTCTTTTCTTCCCTCAAGAAATACAGGTGCTTCAAACGTAAATGTTGTTGGTGTTGAAGCATCATCTGATAAAAATATTTTATCAGGAGTAATGTCTACTTCAGAATAAGGAAGGACTGTAGAGGTAGGTGTTCCAATTAAAGTTTCTCTAATCTGGAGTGTTACAGGTAGACTTTCTGCCTTAGTTCTGAAGAATATATCAACTTTAGTGATGAATATACCAGTAGTATCACTAACACGGAATGTCTGGGCAAGAGGATCTCTTCCTCTCCATGGGGGTGCTGCTGGAGGTGCTGCTGGAGCTGGAGGGGCTGGTGGTGGTGGAGGTGGAGGTGTTGGTCTAAAGGTACTGCCAGTAACTAATTCAAATTGGAAGTCATCAGTTAATTGTCTAGTATCTCTAAAGTCATCATTAGTAGTGACAGTAGCATTTCTCAGTGATAGAGTGACCTCTTGTGTGTTATCAATATCACCCTGTGAGTAGAAAATCTCTTCAGCAGAAGTAGTTGTTGTACCTCTAATGGTACTATTGACTGGACTACTAGAAAATCTAAATACATTTCTTCCTGTTTCAAACAAAGGATTAGAAATATTAGAACTGTCTGGAACAAAGAAAGAAGCAATTAATGTTCCTACATTATCAGTCAATAATCTTACACTAGTTACAGTTGCTTCAGCACCATTTTCTCCTCTCAGAATCATACCTTGCTGAATATAACCACTAAACTGTGGGAAATCTTCAGATTGCAGACTAAATGTATCTACATTGAGCAGACTTGAAGACTGGGTATATCCATTTGGTATTACATTTGACCTTGAATATGGATTAGATGTATAAAAATCAGTTGGAATATTAAATGGACCATACTTATGATTTGTATTAGCAACTCTGAATGAAATTTCAGCACCAGAAGAAGAGGTACGTATTGATTGTTCAGAGGAAGGCATTACACCTGTTACTGTTTCTCCAACAACAAATGTTCCAGTGTTCATTTGAATTTGAATCAGTTTAGGAACAGTAAATCTTGTTACATCAACACCATCAAAGAAAGAATATAATGTTGTAAATGGTTTAAGCTTGGTTCCAGTAACTTGAATGTTACGAGATCTCATAAAGTGTAGAATGTCTCTATTGACAATCCTATCTCCTAATGATTCAGTATTAATTACTTCATTAATTGTCTGTTGAATACCAGTTCTATTCTGAGCTAGTGAAATTGCACCATCAACAGTTGTTGATTGAACTTCACTTAAAGCGCCATTTGCCCAACCAGGAGCAGCAATTGCTCCATTTCCAAGTCTTTGTCTTGCAGCAGTAAGAGACTCTGTTCTTTGTCCACTCGAAGAGGCATCTAATGTGACTCCAGTAGTTTCCCAAGAATCCCAAAGAACAGGAGTGACTCCAATTCTAGAACCATCAGCAGCATCAGTGATTTCAGCACCAAGTGCTTCAGAAACACCTCTGAAAGATCCTTCCATAGACACATTACGCATCTCTTGCCTATTTGTGTCTATCCAAACATCAACAGTAGGTTCAAGAGCAACAGAACCTTGATAATATGTAATAAGGAAAGGAGTAACATTCTCAACTCTTGTAGAGAATGGTTGAGTCAACCAAGGAACATTAGTATAATCAAGAGTGATCATTGAACCTGATCTTCTAATTCCAGATCCATTCAAACCCTCAAATCTAGAGTCAGCAGCAGTATCAACAGCATTCAACTGGAGATTAAATGCTGTTGAATAGTGAGAAGGTCTTAGGACTTTTCTCTTAGTATCAATACTATTTCTGATACCAATGGTTGTATCTTGCGGTTGAGTTGTTGTAAAGTTATCAACAAAGATTCCAGACTTGAACCTGTTGAATCCATTGATATCAGAAACAAAGGTATTAAGTGTTGACTGCTCAAGAAGATTGAGTGAAGTGTAATACTCAAGATTTTTTATTCTCTGTTCTAGTTTAGAAATATCATTCATCTGATATCTCTTATGCTCAATAGTCCTAACTCTTGCATCCTCTACATTATAGAGATAGGCAGGCATATAGATATTAGCAATGTTGAGTGATCCACTCTCTTCTTCTGGGAGAGAAGGAATATCATCAGGAGAACCATATTTTACATTAACATTTCCTTCTTTGTTTAAATAGATTCTATCTGCTCTAGCAAGGTAGTATTTGTAATCAAGTGTTACTGACTCATCAGATGCTATGATTCTACTAGAACTATGATTGCCATCATCAAACTTTCTTCCTGCATATTCTAGAGGAGAAGCTATACCATCTGCTACTGTATAATTACTTACTCTTGGTCTAGCATCAATAATATCAGTTATTCTAACACCATTAATTGCTCCAATTTCAGTAGCGTAATCGAAATCATTATATGAGTTTACAGTAGTAATATCACCAGTATCTATAGAATCATAATAACCGTTTGTAAAGTAAACAATCAATTTTTTAGTAGGATTAGATAAAGTACCTCTTCTTATGATCCTACCATAATCATAAAAACTTTCTTTTTGTCCATTATAGAAGAGATAATCTCCTGTTACATTAACAGATCCAATATTGATTTGATTTGCCGTTGCTCTAACTGCAGAATCAGAGAATGATATAGGTTCATTATTTTCAAAAACATTCTCATTCTGATAGACGAATCCAATTGTATTATCAGTCTTTCTAGTAAGATAAATTGCTTTTGCACCACTAATTGATCCTGTAAGAGTTTCTCCAATAATTAGATCATCAGTAGAAGCAGATGGTCCATTCATTGATGCAAGAGTCATAAATGGCGACTCTGGATCATTTAAATCAGTTGATTCATATACACCGTAAACTGCTACAACATCAGGAACATTTAATGAAATGATTGGGTCTTGAACTCTTGTTCCAAATGGGAAATTGCCATATGTCAAACCATCATTTAATGTGGTTCCACCAATACCTGATCCAGGAAGAGTTGACTTATCAATAATAATTCTATTTGATATATTCTTTAATTTAGTCTTTGAACTAACACCTTTTTTGCGAATAGTAGCAATCAATGTTGCACTAGGATCAGGTCCACTCAAACCATCTATGGTAAGAATTGTAGATCCAGCAGCAAAGTTGAACTTATCTGAAGTAAGAACTTCTGTTTTGCCATCAGATGTGATTAGAGAGTATCTTTCATCATCAAAGGGCAAAAATACATCAGTATTAGCATCTGGTACATTAATAGCAGCAGAAGATCCTACAGCATCAATAACAGCAGTGAAACTCTGCCTAAAGATAATATCAGAATCACTGAGATCTACAGACTCAATATTCTGTCTAGGAAGAATACTGTAAAGTGCTTCACTATTAGATTGGTTGCCAGAACCATTTGAATTTTGAAGTTTGCTGCTTACAATTTTAAGATCACTAGATGTGAAATCTGCACTAGGAAGAGAACCATCATATACTCCATTAACACTTTCAACACTAGTAACAGTCAATGATGATGATTTTACTTCAGTAATTCTTGCCAAAGAGAAATCATTAAATCCTGGTCTTGAATACCTTACAAGGTTATTGACAGTAGCAATACCAGTAAATGATCTACCACCTAGAGCAGGACTAGTGATAGTAGATACTCCCAAACTTCCTGCTGTAATTTGAGCAACCTCAAACGAGAATGTGGGACTTTGAATGATATCTGCTGTAAATGTATTGGATGTACCTACAACACTGTATACAGATTTTACGTCACTAATCTTATAATTTTTAGCATCTATTAAGAATCTAGAATTATCTAGGAGACCATTAAACTTAAGTCTCTCTCCTTGAAAGAAATCACCTCTAACACTATATGCTGTAAGAGCAGTTCCTGAACTTACATCATACTTAAGAAACCCAGTAGCACCACTGGATTCTCCTTCAATATGAAGAGGTGTGGTCAAAATTGCTTCTATATTGATATTGAGATCTTGATAAGTATCAATATCAAACAGAGAAAGATCCCATTGATTGATATTAGAATTTGTATTATTGTATGATCCAGACTCCAATGCAAAGTCATATAGTCTAGCTTGACCAATTTCCTTACCAGGAGCAGTTATGCTATCTATTCCAACTCTCTGACTTCTTAAACTAAGCGAATTAGTAGTATTAAAACCAATAATTGGTGAACCATAAACTCTATTTGCCCCCAAAGTGGGACCAAATCCAAAATTTATACCTTGGTTTTTGACAAGTCTGGATGTTCTTGGTTTTGGAACATCAATTAGAGAAGATGTACGTTTTTCTACTAGATATCCTCTGACATATGCTTTACCAGGAGCAAGTTTGTAGACCATCAGATCATCTGTTGGAACTTGACCCTGGGCAGTGATTTGTCCAGGTAAATATACTCCTCTATTTCCTTCTTGATTATCTAAACTCTCTCTAACAGTGGTTACAAACTCTTTTACATAATAATGACCTGATTCATCAAAGGTTCTCTTTGCTAATTCATCTCCTAAGGTATTATATTGTGTAGTAGTGAGGATTGCGCTCAAAGATCCATCAGTAACTTCAGCAAGTTGAACAAATCCCTGGTCTGCATAGTTGTCAGGGAGCTTTTTGCTCAAAGTTGCTGTAATTTTGAGTCTATCAGCACCAGGTGCTGTATAATTATTATACCCTTGAGCATTGTCATTTAGAGTTGGGTCAACATCTGAAGAAACTACCTCTTCGTTAACTGTAAGTCCAATTCTATAATTAGAGTTTGTGCTATATTGATCCAGAATTAGAATCTGGCTGTCTACATTGACAAAATATCCTCTAAGGAAATAAACTCCTTGATTTAGAGTAAATGCAGACCCAATTGCAGCAGCATTAGTGGAAATTGTGTTGGCAAATCCCTCTCCAGCAGCAATAAATGTGGTTGCATATGAAATAGTAGTATTAGTTACCAGGACTTCGTCATCTTGGAAGGTATCTGTCGAGTTATCGTCACCTGAATCTTCATAATTCAAGTAAAGAGTATACAATCCTCTTACAGATTGCTGATTTGTGATATATGTTACTACAGTTGCAGTTACTCCTGATGTTCTGCCTGTGATTCTCTTACCAATTAATTGGTCTAGATATAGAGAAACAGGTATACCTAAGTATTCTGCTTGAATTTGAATACAATAAAATCTATCATTATACGTCAGTTGCCCTGGAATAATTACAGAACCTTCTTTGAAAAGGTTATCTCCCATATCTTCAATTTGATTCTGAAGAATGGATTGAAGATTATTTAATTCTCTAGCCTGTATAGGATATGCAGGCTTAAAAAGAACCTTATTATAGTTACTCTCTTGATCAAAGTCGTCAAAATAAGGAGCAACGTTGAGGTTTGTTTCCTGTGGCATAATTCTTTAGAACTGCAAGATAATCTTTACGTCTTCTTTCTGGGATGACGACCTTGTGACTGATGGTCTGTTGTCTACATATACAATATTTCCAGAATATTTTTTAGATTCTGGTTGAGCAACACCTTTAGTAAAGTCCTGACCCAGGTTATATGTTCTATTATTTATTACAGTTGTCAAACCTGTAAATCCAGTATCTATCCCCAAAATTGAACTTCCTCCACTAATGTCTAAACTTCCGTTTATACTTGGTGTTGCAGTAAATTCTAATACTTCAAATCCATATGTTGGAGAAGAGTCTGCTTGCCCATTAAAAGAAAAACCTGAGTTTGTTCTATCTTGCCAATATTTTAGAACACCAGTAGTTTGATCATAAGAAACAACTCTACCAACAGCAGTAGATGCAAGACCTACTGTTTGGGTTATGAGTGCATCACTAGTGAAAGCTGCTGAACTATAACCAGTCCCAGTCAATCTTAGGGCATATACAGCACTTGCTTTATCAGTGTTGAGAATACTTGAAGAATTGTATGCTAAAGGATTTTCAACTAAACCTACTCTTGCAAACTGATTTCCTGTAATAAAATCAGGATTTTCAGTATCATTTTCAAATCTAGCATAAGTTAGAACATTATAAGCACCAAGTTCATTATAAACATCAGCACCATGACCTCCACTAGGTGGGATAATTACATTAAAGACAGGTATTGTGGAACCAGTAGGAACACCACCAGCAGCCAGGTCAATTGTGCCAAATGTGTAACCAGATCCACCCTTTGAAACAGTTACTGATTCAATTTTAGCATCAGCATTAATTACAACAGTTGCTTCTGCTTCTGCTCCATCACCTGTAATAGGAACTTGTGTGTAAGTTCTAGAAGTGCCAAGTCCTGCGCCACGATTTCTAATAGTCACAATCTTTAGCTGACCACTTGTTGAGGCATTCTGTCTCACAGCAGTATTATCAATGCCACTATCCCAATCATTGGGTACAGGAATATAGTTTGTAGAGTCAAACTTAATTGCCTGACTTGGTTTGATAGTATAAAGATATTTCCAAATATATGAATCACCACTTGAACCAGCAGCTCTTGGTTCTAGGTCAGTAAATGTTGGCTCATCAAGAGATGGACCACCTTGAAAGTTATTTTCTGGAGTTGCATTATTATAGAGACAAACATATACTCTATAGTCACTGTTCATTACATAGTAATTTGCAGAATAGATATCAAAAGAACCAGATGGTTGCGAAGAATTGCTTCTTGAAATATCATTCCTCCACATATCATATGTAATACCAGACTGCCAGTTGATCTTTCTTACAACCTGACTAATATCACTTGCATTGATTTTTTTCAATGCAATCATAGTATCCCAATAATCATTAGATTGATCTAGATTATCTTTAGGAGATGGTGGATTTATGTCCCAATCTGATTGATAATCAGAGGCATTAGGAAGACCAAGAAATGCATAATAAGAATTTGTGCTGGACTGAACACCAGCGATAAAATTCTTGGCATTCAAGATTCTCAGTTGATCAGTAATTATCGCTGCCATTTTGTTAGGACTTTTTTCTTATTTATAAGACAATTTAAATATTATTTTGTGACTGATCTATTTGTTCTAGGATACTTCACCCCAGACACATCAGCATTTCTATTACCAAATGTAGTTTGTTGGAGAGAACCACTTGATCGTCTTTTCCTTTTGATAAAAAGGTATCTATTGTGACTAGATGAACCAAAAGTCTCATAATCATCATTTTCAGATCCACTAGAACTCCCAACTTCAGGTAATGAATTTTCTTTTAAATATTGAAGAGCTTCAGAATTAGTGATATTAGGTTTATTTTGAGCAATACATGCTATGACACCAGCAACTTGTGGACCTGACATACTGGTTCCACTAATTGAAGCAAGATAATATGAAGAATTTCTTGAGTCAGCAACTAGAGGAGTATAACCCTCACTTGTAGCACTGGCACTATCATAAACAGCAGAAATGATATCACTACCAGGACCCCAGATATCTACTCTTGATCCCCAATTACTAAAGTTAGATTTATATTCAGCAACTTTTGAACCAATTGATCCGACACAAATAACATTATCAGCTGATCCTGGTGATGAACCTCGTGAATGATATACTGTACTACTGTAATTAAGATAAGTATTGTCATAATCAGGATCACCTGAAACAGCACAATTCCAATAACTATTTCCAGCAGATGCGATAACAATTACACCGTCATCAATAGCATCTTGAATATCAGCATCTACTGCTGTAATCCTAACTGGAACCCTATACAAGTAACTACTAGCTGGAACAGGAATACCATTACTTTCTAATATTGCTCTTTTCTCAGAAGTAGTTCCATCAACAGCAGTAGTTGTTCCTCTATAATCTACTGATGAAATATTTGAAAGATAAGCACTATAATCTCCACCACTATAACCCCAACTATGATTGGTGATTGTTGGATTTCTTCTGCCAGTTTCTGGGTTAATTGGTTTATTTTTATGAAAATGTCTCAAATAATCCCACAACTTTTCAGCCCAATTACTTGTTCCTGATAAAGTGGAAGAGAAAGCCATATTATAAATGTTGGCATCTCTTGCCCATCCTTGTGTATTGCCAGCAACAGTTCCTGCTACATGGGAACCATGATTAGTATTTGGCGAAGATCCACTAGTACTGTAAGTGTAAGTACCGTTAGCTCCATATCCCAATACTGAATTGTATTGATACCAGTTAAACTGAACAACTCTAGATCCACCAGTTCCATCAGAGTTAACAGCAAATTCTATATGATCTGGATTGATGTGTCCATCAACAATTACAACATCTACATTTTTTCCTGATACAGATGTTGCTATAGATTTATTTGTTATCTCAGTTGTTGAATCACTACCCCAGTTAGAAACACTATCACCTTCAATTACTCTATAAAGTCCCCAATTTTTGTCATCACCAGCAAATGTTGATGTTGTTTTATTAAAATCTCCAGTCTGCTCCCATAGGTACTCTGGTGTAATACCTCTATCCTGTGCTGGACGCTCACAAGCAATCACTCTAGAATCTTTTCTAATCTCTACTGCTTCCTCTTCAGTGAGCATGTAGTGAGTGTTGCGACTTATCTCTCTCCTATCAATAAGATCAACTGCCCTATCAGGAATATAAAAGGATCCTCCAGAAGTTTCTAAATCATCATATAAATCTTGTAAATCAGTTCTATTTTTGCAGGTTACTATGTATTCGTTCATTAGTCTTCCAGTTTAACTACGGTTAAATCAACAGTAATCGTTGATGATACTGATTCATTATTTGTTATTGCAGAGTAGATTGTAGTCTCAGAAGGAACATTATTATTCCATCCAATAACTCCAGGAGTCATTAAGAAACTGGTTGATCCAGTAGATACTGAACGAACTTCTGCAATCAATCCTGATCCTGGAGATGGATCCACTAAGTGAGATCTTGAAGAATCAGAAGTTCTAGATGCTGCATCAACATACAATCTTACCCAAGCAGCACTACTAATTCCAACTTTTAAAAGTCCATAAGATTTAAATCCACTTAGATCTAAATTAGTTGTAGCTCCAACTGATACAGATCCTGTAGTTGCTGATACTACAGATCTTGAACCAACAGCAGGTTCAGTTCTTGGTACAATGTAAATTTTGCCACCCATGTTAGGATGAGCAGTACATTGATAATAGAGTTCATTTGGAGCATCAAACTGCACATCCCAAGTTAAAGTTCCATTAGATACATCATTAACAGGAATTCCATCATTATACGGAGTTCCAGCTGATCCATTTGCAGTGCTCTGAATCCTAAATGGATGAGCATTCATATTATTGGTGAATTTATATTGCTGTCCTCTTGTCAAATATATTGGAGGATCACTTTCTGCTCCAGTTAAACCAGGACCAGTAAATGTATAATTATTAACTCCATCAGCACCTAGAGTCCATTCAGAAGTATAAGTTGCAATGCCAGCAACTTCTGCAAATGCTGAACCACCACCGCCTCCGCCAGATGCAGTTACAGTTACAACACCAGCTGATACAGGAGTTACATCTAAGTTTGTTGAGAAGTCAATTGTGCCAGCAGTTCCAACTACAGATCCATCATGTTTAATGATAATACCAGAACCTGATGCAGTGATACCAGTAATTCCTGAACCATCACCAATAAAAGTAGTAGCAGTGATAACACCAACAGTAATATTAGGAGAACCAGTCAATCCCTGAGCATTAGTAGCAACTGTTGCTGTTGCAGAGTTTCCACTGCAAGACCCAGAGGATCCACTAGCATTACCTGTCACATTGCCAGTTACATTGCCAGTTACATTGCCAACAACTCCACCATTTGCATTAAGAACTCCAGTTGATGTAGTAACACCAGAGATTGATAAATTATTGCTATTAAGAGTTGTAGATATTAGTTCATTTACTGTAATATTTGGAGTTCCAGTCAGTCCCTGTGCATTAGTTGCAGTGTCTGAGTTACCAGTTACATTACCAATTACATTACCAATAAAGGATGTTGCAGTGACAACTCCAGTTACAATTACAGTGTCTGACTTGATATTCGCAGTTTGTGCAATACCAGTATTATTGACAGTTACATCTCCAGAAGAATTGCTGATTGAGATGCCACTTCCAGCAATAATAGAATTAACAACACCTGATGATAAATTATTTCCATCCCCAAGAAGAGTGTAAATTTCATCAAAATTACTAATGATCTTTTCCGCACCAGATAACAGAGTATCACCTGCACCATCATTAGGTGTAGTACCTGTGCTTATACCTTGCTTTGCCATGTGCAGAAGATTTTAAAAGTATTTATTAAGTATAATTGTTATATTTTAGAGAAGCTGATCTAGTTACCAGAGAACCTGTTGACAGTCCTGATATTCCCCTATTGTTATATGAGTTAAACAGATTGTTGCCAGATCTATTAGAAACATTGATTTTACCCCAACTAAACTCACCAAAACTGAAGTTAGAACTAATACCACCTTGATAAACAGAAATTATTCTGCTATCAAATGTATAGTCAATACTATCAAATGTAATATTAGTTGTACCAAAAGTTACAGTACTGATTCCCCCAACATTGGTTATAATTCTTCTAATAGCAGTCATTCCTACTCCAAGAACATCAACTTGTAGTATTTGTGCTGATTCAACTTGGTAGGTACAGTCAATAAATTGTGTTGTGATACCAAGAATAGATTGATCATTATATTGACTGATGACATCATTACCTACAAAAGGAACAACACTCAGATTAGAATTAAAAATAGTAAAGAAATCACCAGTACCAATACCACTGACTGTAATGCCAGATCCAACATAATTAGGATCTCTCATAAATGAATCTTTATCAATAAAGAAGTCCAAGATAAATTTCTGAGAATTCCCAACAGTAGTAATACCAAAACCAACAACTGAACCATAGTCACCCGAATAGGAAGATACAGTCATTTCTTCTTTAGATAAGACAGGAGGTTCTATAAGAACAACAGGAAGATTTGTTGATGTATATCCTGTTCCTGCTTCAGATATATTGAATGAAGTTACATGTCCATTTGTTACAATTGCACTTGCTAAAGCATTTGTTCCAATTCCAGAGGAAATGGAGACATTTGCAGTAGAAGATGTATAACCAGCACCTGCATTAGAAATATTCAAAGCAGTGATTGAACCACCTGCAGATACTATTGCTGTTGCACTTGCTCCTACTTTTGCATCTTGTGATACAATTTGAATTGCATTCTGAAATGCCTTGTTAGCAGCTTCATTATTGGAGTTAAAGAAAGGTCTTACATTATCAACATAAGCAATTGTTGTGCTTACACCAAATGATTGAATCAAATATGATGCAGGATAAATTTGTGGTTCATATTCAATTCTATCCTTGCCGATATATTTTCCATTGATAAATTTATCAACAGATTGCTTACACCAAGTAACAGGTCTAAGTATAGATTGGTCACTAGTGACTCCAGGACCAGGATAGTTATTTGTTTCAGTAGAATCAAGGGTATTGATACCTGTAACTGTTCTTGAATTTTGATTTAATGTAATTGGTTGACCTAAATCTGGATTATTATCAATATCTAATAGATCACCAATCTTAATAGTCTCCAAAACATCTGTAAAGATAACATCTACACTACCAGAACCTTTGTAGAAAATAATTTTAGAAGTATCACTACTATTTTCAACATCAGTTAATCCTGATTTAGGTGCTTCAGCAAATGTGATCACACTACCACCTTCAAACTCATATGCAACACCAGGTTGCTGGAGGATATCATTGATGAATACTAATAGGGTCTTATCCACTTCAATGTTTGAACCAGCTTGGGATCTGATTGAAATTGGTTGACCATTAATAGTAAGTTTAAATGACTTTTGAGTTCCATCAAACTGACTATCTAGTGCATCAAATACTTCAAACTCTCCAACACTCCAACCATTAAACTGATCACTGTAAATATCCTCAATTGTAATTTGGAACTCTTCAAATGGCAAACTAGAATTGACTGGAATACCATTGAGTCCACCAACAGGAACAGTTAAAATCTGTCCAGGTCCAAAAGCATAACCTGAGTTTCTAAGTTCAAAATTAATAATACTTGATCCTTGACCTACAACAATATCAACTGTTGCACTCTGTCCAATTCCTGCAGGACTAGAAGCAGAATACTCAAGTGGAATATCTATGTAACTCAAAGGTGAATCAAATACTACAACAGGTGTATTGGATGATGTATAACCAGAACCAGGATTAGTGATATTGATACTTACAATATGACCACCTTGAATAGTTGCTGTTCCAATATTCTCAATTGAAGGAATGACTCCATTGAATGTCTGAACACCAACATTAACAATTTGAGAACCTGACCTGTATCCAGAACCACTATTGCCAATGCTGACAGAAGAGATAGTACCAACACCAGATATAGTTGCTGTTCCTGCAGCAGATACTAATGGTTGGTATCCATTTCCTTCTGTTGATCCAACAGAAATAATCAGTCCTCCTGCTGGGAACTTAGACTTGTTGGGATCATAACCTTCTGGTGTTCCAGAACCATTATATCTGATTGAAGTAATTCCACTATCTTCAATAATCTGATAATCACCTTGAGTTGCTTGAATACCTTGTGGAGACTGGTATATGTTATTTGTAAGAATAATAGTATCATAAGAAATTCCAGAAAGATCAGAACCAGAAGATTGAAGTGTAAAAATACTACTTACTCCAGTGAAACTGCTAGAGAAGTCATCAAAGACATTATTAAGATGATATGTTTCTAGAGTTGTGCCTGAACCAGCACGCTTCATAAAGGTTCTACCCTGGAATGAAGAACTGGATGTGATACCAGTCCAATCTCTCTCATCTGGAGGATTAGTTGTTGAACTTAGTGGAATATTGCCGTAAGGAGGAGAAGAGAAAATAATTGAATTTCCTACAATATTATAATTACCAGAATACTTGGTGATTGTTGCTCCAGCAAGATGGTTTGTTAGTTTAGTCCCTAATTCTGGTCTAGTTACTAAAAGGTTACTGGCAACACCAAAAGTTCCAACTGATTGAACAATCATAAATTCATCATCAATCTTAATAATATCACCAGAGGCAAAAGAAGAAACTCCCACAGTATCCAAAACTAAATCAAACAAAATATTTTGATTAAGTATAGTTGTAATTTTAGTTGAAGCAACTGGTGCCTGAATCATATTATCAACAGCAAGTAGTGCTTTTGCGTTTGCATTCTTAGCAGTGATTGTATGTGATGCCCCTATGCCAACAGAATTAAGAATAAGAGTAGATGGAGGAACAGAAAGAGCATCTTCTGCAGTAGCAGCAAATCTCAATTTACTTTCATCAAGTTTAACCAAGAAGACCTCTTCTGGAAGTAAGTCAGTTGAACCAATGCCAGGAATGACAGCAGTGACAATGCCAATACCAGATGTATGACCCACCCCTGGTGCTCCATATGTAACACTCTCACCACTTACAAAGAAGTGATTGGGGATTTGAATAAAGTCATTTTGCAGGTCAACAACAGTTGAACTTGATCCATCAAATATTCTTCTGAAAATTGGGTTTCCTTTATGATTAAGTTCAAATGATTTCTTAAGACTTAGTTTTGTGCCTGAATAAGTGTCATTATTTGTATTAATAATAACATTGTTAAGATCAATATCTGTTGGATTTGCATTTTCAGTAGTAATCTGCAATTGATTGAAATATGCCCTAACCTCAACTGCTTTGTTAGCAACTGGAGTATAAACAATATCAAGACCATCAGTAATTTTACTTATTCCAACAGTTCCAATGCCTGATCCTGTTGATGTATTTGCATATTCAACACAAAATTCATTAGATGATGAATTGATGGCAGCAAATTCAAACATCTCATACTCACTATCAGTGGTATTCTCTACAACAACAATGCAGTATGTTGCCTCATAAGGTGTTATATAAGATGAAATTACATTAGTTGTTGGTGAAGCTGAAGCAGAGATTGATGAATAAGAAGAACCTACTCTAGTAACGTCTAAGTCAAAAGAACCAGTAGAAGTTCCATTGTCAGAGATTGCCATAACAGCAGAGTTACAATGAAGTGTCTTTGTAGTATTACTGTGGAATTCAACAATAATATTTCCACCACTAATTCTTGCACCAAATGTGCCTATTCCTGAACTATAAGTATTTTCCGACTCATTGATGCTTCCGTACTCTAGAAGCGAGACATCTGTGCCATCATGTATGATGTTAAGTTCAGTTGAGTAGAAAGTATCTGTAGGAACCTCTTCAACCATTGAGAGGACCTTAAGTGCTCTATATGTGGTTCCTACAGAAACAAGTGTGCCTGTGGAACTTGGGGGTATAATAGATCTTTGGCTGAATACACTAGATACATCACCATAACTTCTAGTCCCAGTAGTAGTCTTATCATCTAAGATACTAAAAGCAACAGATGACACATCATATGAGTTTACTTCAAACTTGACTGGGAAGAATGTAAGATCCCATCCACCAGCAGTAGCAATATAATCAAAATACCCTAGGTATGGGTAAGTCTCAAGAGTTGCATATTGATTAATATATCCAATATTGTCATTCTGAATTATAGAGACAATAGAGAATTGCCTTTCATCAGTAAATACTTGATCTCTTGCAAGAGTTACAATTTTATTGTAGGTATAGTTTGATTCAAATGATGCAATTGATTCATAGGGTTCTGCTCTCTCATTGCTATTAAATTTAGTAGAAACATCATCAATACTCAAAACTCTATTACCAACAGACTGAAAGTAATCTGATAGAATTCTATTATCAAAGATAATCTCATTTGAGAATTCTTTACCATTTACAACAAAACTTGTTTCAGTTACATTATCATAATCATAGAAACAGTTTAGATCACCCTTTCCAATAATATCTACAACTGTCTCAATATTAGAATCAATTGCATTGACAGGAACTGATGCCTGTCCAACAGGTGCTGCAGCACTCTCAATTTCAAAATCAGCAAATCTCTTAAATCCTGCAGTGTGATTCAATGCTCCAACTGCATTATTCCAACTATTAAAATCAACATTAGACTTTAGTGAATATGAGAAATTTTGGTAGTACTCATTATTGGGAATTCTTTGCAGATTGTCATTAAGGAATCCAGTATTTCTATTCCAACCATTGACGATAGTTGTGCCAGCACCTGTTTCAATTTCTGCTTTGAAATCATATTTGGTTCTAACAATACCTTGAGTATTTGAAGTGAGACCTCTAATATTCTCACCAAGATTAAATTCAAATGGTGTAGATACTTTGAGGATTTCTGTATTTTTATTCCAACTCTCTACAGTTCCATTACGCTCCCCATTAGTTACTTGCTCATCTAGGAAATAATCATTTTTCTTAAGAACTACATCAAAGATTGGGAACTGTGAAACTGGTACAATTCTTCCCCTTATAGGTGTAGTAACATTTCCAGGTTCTTGAGTGCCACTAATGACCTCAGACATATCATAATCAATAAATGAACCAGTACCACCAAGATTTGTCTGAATCCCAATTACAGGGAAATATGCATAATTATATTGTGAAGAGTTATAACCAGTTCCTGTAGTTCCAACACCTACATTAATTCCTTCAACAAAAATGTCTTCTCCAACAACAAAAGGGAAGTCCTCTTCATCGCTGAATATTGTATTGAAGAATACCCTCACATTCTTGTTGGAATTGGTATAAACTATTGAATTGATTCCTATGCCATTAGTATTATTGGTTGGTACAATTCTAGGCAATGTCTCATATAAACCAGTTGAATTTTTGATAATCGAAACTTGATTATCACCAAGAGTATATGTAATTTTAATATCTTCGTTGATCTTATTAGTATATCCATCAATTACTACCAAATCAGGTGCTAAGAGATAGTTGATACCATTTGATGTAATTCCAATTCTTTCAATTGAATTGAGTGATTCAATTTCAAGAATTTCAGGAAGATTTGCCACTACTCTCAAAGTATTATCATGAGGATAATCAAAACCAATATTATTGGATGAATATTTGTAATTTAAAATCTGACCAATATTCTTACTCTCAGGATAAAGAATAGCATCAGTTCCAAAACCGCTTCTTACTGTAGTAATTCCAGGAAGACTTCTATATCCTGACCCAGAATTGCTAATCTCTACATCAGAAATAGCACCATATGCGGTAAGAGAATCAGTATCATATAAAGGTAATGCATTAGTTCTATCATATGAAAGAATATCAGGAACTTTATTGATATTATAAGTGAATGATATTGTTCCTATTCCAGAAACTTTTTGTAAACCATCATAATCAGTAGGAACCAGATTGATTTGATTATATGAGGATACCTCACTGTCAATGATCATCTCTCTATTGACTAGAGGAGAGAATGTAGTGTTTGTATTGCTGAATGAGTACCAAAGAACTGAAGGGACATAATCAGAAACAAACAAAGTTAAGTTTGCTGTTGCATCTACTCCAGGTTGACCACTTTTTGTAACTTCAAACTTGTTATCCTTTCCTGAGGTAAGATAAAGTGACCTATAAAAAGAATCAGAATATATGTTTAAATCAAATGCAGAATATCTATTGCTGTTAGACACAAAAGACAGTGATGAATCTGAAAGGTCAAACTTAAGAGTACTATTTTTGCTTACATTGATGAGGGGGTTAATTTTAGAAAGAGTGCCAGCAGAAGATGTCTTGATGTTTACAAATCTAGGTTCAACCTGATTGATCTCTGATCTTTCTTCTACAAGTTTAATCCTTACAGGTGTGTGAACAACAACATAGTAGATACCTTCATTTACTAAACCACCAGAAGGAGTTGATGATGTATAAATGACTTTATCACCAGTCTTGAATGGGTTGTTGTTGAAAAGTATGGAATCATCAAAAGTTGAAATATCTCCAGATACAAATGATTTTGGATTAAATACTATCCTTCTATTGAATTCATCATACTTTACAGTTACAACTACTTCATTACTTGGTTTAAGATCAATATTAACTTCATCTCCAACAAATAGACCATGTGTTGATGCTGTAGATACTGTGACTACATTCTTTTGTATTTGACCAGTAACAACATCATTACGTCTTGTTCTAAGGTTATGGTAAACTCCTGTTCCAACATTGGTGAAGTAGAGAAGTCCATTAGTGTCATTTACACCAATATATCTACCAGTTATAGTAGAAAATCCAACTCTATTAGTTGAAAGTCCCACAAATCTATTTGAGATACGAACAGCATAGAATGTTCCTAAACCTGAAAGTGGTACAGTACTTGATGCTCCTACAGCACCGTTCCAAGTATTGATAGAGTCACCACCATTGGTAGAATACTCCACAATCTCATTCATCAAAAGACCATGGTTTGGATAGTATATTGATTGTGGTGGGATTGACACAACCGAAGCACCTGCTCCTGGATTAGAGAATGTGACTGTTGTTTCATTTCCTGTTCCCAATGCTGTTCCAAGTCCCAATGCTTCAGCAGGATTGAAATACAATACACTATTAAGTCTCAGTGTCTGTGTAGTTCTCGCAATACCAGAATTAATAGTAAATTTTCTTGGATCTTTGAAGATCTTAGTTAACACATTATGAGAAGTTCCAATAGTGCCAGACTGCTCTCTCAGAACTTGAATTCTTTGATTTCTTCTGTCAAGAGTGAGAACTCTGACCTTCTCACCACCAACTTCCATAATATCATCAGGTCTAACATATGGATATTGAATAGCGCCACCCACATCAAAATAGGTTGTCATTCCTGTTACAGAAGTATCTCCCACACCAGTAAGAAGGACAAATGAACCAGTGCTTATACCAATTTGATAGTTGCCATCTAATCCATCATAATATCTAGATAGACCAGAAATATTGACAAGATCACCATCAGATAATTTATGAGGATCTGAACTATATCCAACAAACTGTCCTCTTGATTCATATGGAATGAACTCAATATCATAGACTTCTGTTGACGCTGCACTTACAGAACTTACTTTTTTGCCAAGTACTCTTTCTACCCTACCTGCAGCATTGTTTCCTCCAGTGAAAGAGTTGTCAAAAACAAGTTGATCATTTACTCTATAATCTTTACCTCCAGTAAAGATTCCAACACCTTGAATACCACCAGCAGATGCTGATATAATATCAATTTTCTGCTTCTTGTATGTATTTGAGTTGAAAATATAATCATAACCACTCAATGAATTATTCATATGATATGGAGTGGTATTTCTAAACCAACCATCTTTTTCAATATTAAAATCTACATGATTAGAAGAAGAGGAGAAGTTGAATTTATTTGGATCAGAATTAAATGTATTGCCAATTACATATGGAAATACTGGTCTTCTATAGTTTTTGAAAGATCCAGAAGTATCTGAAGTTTCTCTGATGGTAGTGAAGTAAGCGTATGTTCCTTCTGGATAATCAGGTGTAACGCAGTATCTTCCATTATTCTTATCTAAATCACCAGTTGCTTTGAATACAAAGTCTTCAACAAAGAACCCATCTGTATATTGTGAAATAGGTGGTCTGTTTGTGCTATTCAGAGCAATCTCATAACCAGATATCATTCTCTTAATAGATCCGCCAGAAGCAGAACTAAATCCATATGGTCCATAGATTGGGTGACCATCATATGCCCAACCAAGAATTGGAGAGTGTTTTACAGAAGTAACTTCAATATCGTTCTCTTTCTTCAGATCACTCTCTGTGTAAATTGTATTGCCATTGGCATCAATTGCATATGTGCTTTCTCTCAGATATCTGGATGGATATAGATGTGAATATTCTAGTGTTTTGCCACTAATTGAAGTATCAACTATGCCATCATCTCCTAAAATATTAGGAAGATTTCTAGCAAATAGATTAATAGTCCACTGATTGATATCTGTAAAAACAGTTGCATCGATTCCAGAAGGTTTGACAATAATATCAGTATCACTAGAGTATCCTGCTCCACCGCTAATAACTTTGACCTCTGTGATCACACCATTCAAAGTAATAGGTGTTAGTCTTGCAAAAGAACCTATTCCACTGATAGAAAGATCTGGAGGTGAATTATATTCTTTACCACCTTGATTGACTAGGACTTCTACAATTCTTCCATTAGAAACGATAGGAGTTAGTTGAGCTCCAAATCCACTATTGAATGTGACAACAGGTTGTCTATTGAAGTTTAAAACTTCAGAAGCACCATATCCAATACCTTCATCTATAATATCAATAGAATCAATAGAACCTCTAAAAACTGGTTGAACCTTACAGGAGAAGTCTTGATTAGTTAGTGTATTAACACCAATAGTTCCTTGTATAGTAACTGCAATTGGGTTATAGTTAAATGTGCCATTGCCCTCAGATTTAATATTTGTGAAAATATTATTATCATAGAAATAATCAGATTGAGTTTGACCAGTTCCTACCTCTGAGAGTGAGAATGTATTATCATCAATCTTGACCACATAGTATTCAGTGGTGGAATCAATACCATCAATGGCAGTTGCTCCTGCTGTATATCTTACAATTTCCTTTTCGTTATAACCATGATTAGTGATGGTAATCTGATCAATTGCAGTATTGACTCCAACAATAAGTCTCTTTTTATTCTTATAACCAGAACCTGCATTATCTACAATGATATTGGAGACAATTTTCTTTCTTTCATAGGACTTGAACTCTTGTATACCAACACCATAACCTGTAATTACAACAGTATTGATTCCTACATTGGCATCATTAAAATTATCATGTAGTGTGACAGTTAAAGAATCAACTATATTTGCATAATAATCAGCACCTGTAGTGAGTCCAGCAACACCTGTGACACCTTCTGTCAAATATACAATTCTTTCATTCTCTCTAAACTTATGATATGTTGAGAAACCAATAGTGTTATTTGAAAGACTCAATCCACTCTTAGTTCCAGGACCAGAGTTGAACTGAACACTGTGGTCAATAGAAGCAAGATTGACCTTAGCAGATGCATCAATACCTTGTCCTCCACTAATAATAACAATAGGGTCATCTGTATAGTCAAACCCATTATCAATCACCCTGACCTCTTCTAGAGACCCCTCAACAGCAACTATACCAGTAGCACCAATACCAATGATATCATTGACCTTCATGATTGGTGGATTGATTACATCATATCCTTGACCAGTATTATTAATGACTATTCCTTTAATGCCACCATAGAAAATAGTATCAGGTGATTTGTAGTTAATAAGTTCAACACCATTAATTAGAATTCCATTATATCCTGGCGAAGTTCTATATTCCCCAACCTTTGTGGATGGATTATTGATTTCTCTATAGATCTTCTGAGGAGATATATTTTTTTGATAGAAGTCATAATAGCAGAACTTATTATCAGTTACAGTTCCAATAGGTGAGATGTATCTGTTATTAAAGATATCTGATGTACTTCTAGCAAGTTTAATAGTAGTAGAACTTACTCTCTTAACATAATAAACACCTTCTGTTACATTATCAAAAGCATCAACAGTCTCTGATGTAAATGAAATGCCGTTAGATGTGGTTGTAGTAACAATATTTACCTTTGGACTATAGTATACAGGATCTCCTGTATACAACCCATGATCAGATATTGGAGTAACAACTAGATTATCTCCAATAGCGCTACCAGAGAAATTAAACTCTCTATTGTATGGATTAGTAGGTATTGAATTGTAGTTTGGGACAGAGTTGGATGCTACAATAAAATCTCCATTAAACTTCTCATATGTGTTGAGAACATTAGCATTAATATTGTTGAGTGCAGGATACTTTGTAGAAGAACCCTTAAGAATCTGATTCTCTAGAGTCCAAGTAAGAGAAAACTGTGATTCTGAGATATTCTCAGAAAGGATAGCAGTGAACTCAGTCTCAGACAGAACAGCAGATATAGTAAGTGATCTTTCAAGACCAGTATTACTCCTAAGAGATAATCTGTAACCAGATTTTAAAAATATGCTATCGAATGTTTTTATTGTAAATATTTTCTCACTAGAATCAACTAAAGTGAATGTTGAAACTTTCCAATTTGTCTTAATGTTATAATTCCAAGATTTAGATTTATTTTGTTTTGACTCTAAACCTATTGACTTAACATTGACAGTATCGTCTTTCTTGAAGAAGTAGGTATCACTATTGATTTTGAAATTTGTAAGAGATGTGACAACTCTTACCTGCACCTGTCCTTTAGGTGTATCAGAATAACTATAATTATTGAGACAGATGTCAGTCTTTGAATTTATTGCAGTAGTTGCAGTGGTAACACCTAAAAACTGAGTTAATGTCTTTTCAGAATACGCAAGAATATCCTCATCACCATCAACATTAACTACTGAGAGTGCTCCAGATGCTGGGAAACTTACTGTAGAATCTACGTCTATTACTGTTGATCCAACTGAAACACTATTGAGAATTTTAGTTTTAGGATTTGGTTCAAACTTGCCATAAATTGTTCCTTCAACATTGCTATCTCTTCTATACCCATAGTCAATAGCAATTTGATAGAAATCTCCTTCAGTATAATTAATCTTCTCTACATTAGTTACAGTTCCTCTAGCACCAGTTCTATTCTGATAGAACGTTTGATTCTTCAGTTCAAGAGGATCACCAAGATATCCTTCAACCACATAGTCCTGTGTGAGTTTGTAATCAGCATCAGATGGTTTAATCAAGAACTTGCTAGGTCTAATGACCTCTACATCAGCACCATATAATGCTCTGAACAAAATCTCAAATGATTGATCTGTTCCTTTTGATTTATAAAAACTGTCAGAAGAAAATATGAAATTTCTTTGATCCAGACCAGAATGAAGCGTTCTCTCTGAGAAACCTGGAATGAATTGATTTTTAATTCTTTTGAAAAATTCTTGTAAGAATCTTATATTGAGATTGTAGATAGTAGAACCACTTACGTGGTCAGCAGACTCTGTTCTCTCAAATGTTAGTTGGTCAGGGGTATTGGTCCCAATATAGTCTGTGATGCCACTGAACCCCCTTGTACACCCCTCAAAAGTGGTCTTTGTCTTGGACTCATATGAAATGATTTCATTATCAATTTGAATCAAACCATTAGATTCTGGAAACCCATCAGTAAAGTTTTGATCGGCAGACGTAACAATAGTTGTATCTAGGAAAGTTATATCTCCCAACAAGATAGTAGAATCTTTGAGATTGAATAACTCATCAACCTTTACATACTGATCTAAATTTCGAATAAGATCATATGTTCCACCTTGATATTCTTGTGAAACATAATATTCTTTTAGGAAATCAACAAGAAGTGGAAAGTCATCCTTTACAAATTCAGGAACTTGACTCGCTATAATATCTTGAAACTTAACTCTATCTACTGCCATTTCTATTAATAGGAGTATGTTGTGGATTGTGAAGAACCAGCATTCCCAGTTGTAACAGTTACTCTAGTTGTAGTATTTGGTACGTCTGTGTCAGCAGGTGCTGTGACTGTTTGTGTAGTTGTAAGAACAGGTGTTCCTCTAACAATACTTCCATTGGAGTAACTAGATGTAACAATATAGTTACTTCCTGAAACATCATCACCAGATGCAATTTGATCTGATACTGTATTGACTACAACATTTCTTGTATCAAGTTGAAGATACAAATCTTGTAGTCCTATAACATCATTTGAATATGGAACAGCAGATACTTCAATGAGGGGTGTACCTCTATTTACGCTAGTAGAAATGATCTTAATTGGGTTCAATTTAATCTCACCCTTCACATAATCAATAATACCAATATTCTGTTTAACAACAACTGGTTCAGAAGGTGAATTCAACTTGAACAAGAATATACTACCAGTCTTCAAACCAGGATTGGGTTTATCTCCTAGATATACATCACCAGAAATACCACTTACTTTGAAAGCAGATGTCTTGATGTTATATCCAACAACAGTTCCATTGGAAACTGGAGAGTGTCCATGATTCTTGATATAGAATCTATTTCCAAAACACAACTCGTATTCAGCAAATGTATTCAAAAGAGGTTCCATATCTCTTCTCATCTGAACAGTAGTAATGTTAGATGTAATTGAAACCTGTGTATCATCAATAATCTTCTGATACTTACTAAACTTAAACCTAGCACCAAACTTATTCAACTCTGTAGAGTTGGCATATGCATCAATATTATTAGTCACAAGCGAACCAACTACACTAGCAGATGGTGCTTTGTTCTCATTATAATAAACATAAGAATCAGTCTCAATATACAGATACTTGAGATCAACAATCTCACTTACAATACCTGCTACTGAATACTTTCTCAGTTCTCTGGAAATATCTTCCTTAATAGTACTAGAAAGATAAACACCATTCTCAGGTTTGACACTGATGAATACCTTACCATATTGTGGAGGACTAAGTTCTTCACCACCAAATGCTGAAACAGACTCTGCTTCTGAGTAAATTCTTGGTATTAATACTTCATAATCTGCTGCAGTTACAGCACGATTTTGTGATGCATAGATTAGTGGAGCATTCTTTTTAATTGATTCAACAGTTTCAATATCAGAACCACCAAAAGATTTCTGATCTGTTGTGATTAATGAAATACCATTTGTAATTGGTGTATTGTTATTATCTGCTAACTGAGCAGCAAAAGTAAATTCTGAGATATTATTGCCAGATTCACCACTTGATGTGATATATCCAATCTCTACAATATTAGGTTCTTCTAATTTTGTGCCAAATATTCCATCACCAAAAAGTAATTCATATCTCTCATTATCAACCTCTTGAATAAAATAGACAGGAGAAGTAGAATTTACTTCATACAGACTACTGAACTGTTTATAGACTCTTGTAATAGTAGATCCAGATCCTTCTCTTACTAATACTGTGATTAAATCAGTATCAATGCCACTATTGGTAAGGAGGTATTTTTGATTGGGCGTTCTAGAACTTACATTGAATGATTGAGTAATATGTGTTCCTTCATAAATCTCAATATCATTAAAGATGGCAAGTCCTTCACTGTTTACTGCAACTGTAATATCATCAGGGATAGAAAATACATAACTCTTATTTGAAAAACTATTGGAAGAAAGTGCTACAATGCCTCTCTTAAGAGTTACAGATACTGCTGTAGTTGATGATGTATCTACTGAAAAAGATATTAATGCCTTTGCTGCATTCCTCGACTTAGGAACATATCCTATATTTCTTGCTAAAGAAACAACATTCTCTCTGAGTGTTGCTCCATCAATAAACACCTCATTGGTTACCATATTGGCATTGTATGAGGTGATGTAAGTATTATAGGCAAGTGTGTCTATAATAGTAGAAAGATTGGATCCTTCATAATCATAATCTGTGAAGTTTGAATTCGCACGAAGATAGTCCTTGATGGACGTCTTTATTTGATCAAAATCTAAATTGCTGAAATTAACTAACGGCATTTTACCTAGTGGGTTCTAATGCAAATGTGAGTTCTTGTTTTTGTGCATCTGCACCTACAATAATATATTGAATCTTAACATCAAAAGCATTTGAATCTACATTTGCTTTGACTATAACATCAATTAAATTTACTCTAGGTTCATAATTTTCAATAGTATTACGTATTTGAAGATCAATACTAGCAGCAGTAAGTGCATCTAGATTGTCAAATAATAATTGTCTGACCCTAGATCCTAATGCAGGACTGAATGGTCGCTCACCAGGACCAGTAAGAATCAAATTACGAACAGATCGTGCTATAGCATTCGCATTAGTTAACCCAATTAAATCATAATTGAGTGGATTAACTAGAAAGCTAGCACTTATATCCTTAAATGGTATACTAGTCCTTTGAACTGGCAAATTTACACAAGAATTCTACCTTATTTAGTAGACTAATCTTCAGTTAATACGTTCTTTGCACCACAAATACATTCATGATTGGGATCAGAGCAATCAGTTGTCTCAAATAATCCATCAGTATTCTTTTTATTCTTATTCTTAGGTGTTAGATTATCATTTGCAATCTCACGTAACATATTATTAGGTGCTTGACTCCAATAGTCTCTATGTAAATCATCCATTAATTAAAAACCCCTTTCTATAAAAGTCATCATCATCAATGTATCTATACCCCTTAGGTATTACCTCAGGAACTTTATCCCATACAGGTATAGCAATAGTATTCCCATACCTAAAATCAGCATTAGGACGAAAGTGTACCTCTATTAATTTGTCTCCAATTATCTCAACATTAATCCATTCATACCTATCCTTTAAATCATCTAACACTGGACTCAAAGGAATCTCTTCATTTATTATTTCCCACTTATCCCATTTATAACATGTTTCCGCGGATTTTAAACCATAGACAACTAATGTACATTCTCCCCAATGATAATCAATGGATTTATGTTGTCCCTCAAAGATCTCACACCAAAACTCACCTGGATGTAAATGTTCTGTAGAATTAGACAAATATTCCTTTCTGGCATATCTACCCATCCCCATGAAATTCATAGATGGCCTTACAATATAAAAACCAGGTGATGGTACTTCTAATCCTGCAGGACCACAAGTATAACCACACACCTGGCTGAGTTGTAATTTATTATATACCCACAGATCTTTAGGTGAAATAGAATTCCATTCCTCTGATACTGTGAGTTTATACATTAACGTCCTTGACCTCTATAACGTTTCTTCTTACCATTACTGCTAGTTGCAGCATACTTTGTATGCTTCCCTGTACCCTGTCTAGTTTTCTTGGGTTGGGATTCAATGAATACTGTACCCAACAGTGACTTTCTTACTCTTGACATAATATTTACCTATAGAAAAATTAAATTACACGCATCTTTTCATGTCCCACACGAATTCGTGGATCACACCAAATCTCATATCCTGCTTCAATAGCATCTAAACAGAAACTTACATCCTCTCCACACATATCCTGTACTGCACCAGATTCAAATACTTGCATCTTTGGTGCAAACCATGGATACTTCATATCAGTATTCTCAAAAACACCCTTCTGAATCATTACCCATCCAAATCCAGTATAGTCTACAGTAAATGGCTTCTTACGCTTACTAATACCTTCTACCATCTCATGATTCATGACCCCACCATTATTACGGAAATCATCCTCATCTAACCAATGTGCTACTGATGTGGTCTGACCATCTTCAGTACTATACCATCCAGCACTAATAGGCTTCTCTGTTCCATCCTCACTTAATGCAACATCACATAATTGCCAAAACTTCTCAGTGTTGAAAACAATATCACTATCAATCCATAACTGATAATCATACGCTAACTTTCCATCCCATGGAATTTGATCAGGACCACGTAATACATTCGCTCCTAAACACTTACAACGAGCGAAATTTACCATAGAACTATAGTCCTGACTAATCTGAATACTCATCCCATTCTGTACTAGATCAAAACATAACTGTACAAAGTTCTTCATAAACGTGTAACTACATCCACGCCCAGGTAAACAAAATACAATTCCCTTTCCTTTCATTCGCGCCTTGATAGCATCATAATCCCATTCTGCTTTCTTCTCTTTGGGCGCTGTCGCTTTCACAGTAAATCCTTTTGCCATGATTGATAATTCACTACAATGTCATTTTATCAGGTTATATATCCTCTGTCAATAGGAAGATTCTTCAATACTAGGTGTGGTTTCTACAACCTCATATGAAAGATCATCCCTATCATACACAGTCTGTAACATACCTACCATCGCATTTAATTCAGTCCACTTTCCCTCAAAGTTCTCTTCCTTTATACTAGGTAATATACATTCATTTTTTAGGTATATGTGGTAAAATTTTTCTGGAGCAATTTTTTTCATATCACCGTTTCTCCTTTTGAAATTATATAGTAGAATAAAAAAAAAAGAGATCAATATAGATCTCAGAGGAATATACTTTTGTAGGTTGCCCTAGACCGGTCTTTTTCGTAGGGGGGGGGTCCTTTCAATACCTTTAAGGTTTTACTAAGCCCACATAAGAACTTAACATAACCCCCTTAATCACTGTCGTATTCACAACACTGTCAGTATAACACATATGCCCCCTATGTGTCAACCACCAAGGGGCACTGAGTGTTACATAGTGTCACTACTAAGTATCAACAAGCAATGAGGGACTGTTGTACATTTTCACGTAACTCTAAGTAATCATTAATATCATCACAAGTTTCATAGTGCTCCTGCAACATTTCAAACTCTTCAATGTCAATTACTTTGAGATCAATGAGGTTATATAGTGCCAGTGTAAATTGTTCAGAATGCATGGACGGATTATGTGGTTACACTATAGCAGACCTTTAGAGGTTACTAACGTTAACTCTCTGTGAGTTACTGATGATGATGCCTATGCAACTGTTGCAGAAGGTGTCAGATACTGTCCCCCTGTGTTTATAAGATAGTGTGTCCCCTGTGTGTTACATAGTGTCCTCTCAGTCTTTATATTATAGAGCATAAGACTGTCCCTGTCAAGTAAAACCCTGGGTGGTCAGAAATATATGTGGTCCCCCTTGACTTTTGAGAGTTTGTGTGATATAGTGCAGTCTTAGATCGCTATAAGTATGAGGGTTTCTGAGAGATAAGAGGGTTCTTAAGTATACCTTTTCCACAGATTATCAGACAATAACCACACAAAAGACCCCCTTTTCCACAGGGTTGTTGAAAACTAACAAAACACTCATATACATTTATTAATACCTTTTTAATTGATTTAAGATAAAAAACATGCTATTTATGGGTGTTTTCAGGGGGTAATCTGGGAGATAGTATCATTTAAGGTAATATGAGTAGTAGTTACTCTATCCCCCAATTCTTCTTTAGTTGGTATAGATGAATGAGGTCTATAAGCATAAAGAATAGATGCTAGTTGATACATCAAATGTGTATCTAACTGTGCATCTCTTAAGTGATAGATTGGGTGTAAAGGTAATGAATACATTAGGTGTTCCATTGATTAGTTTGAATAAGATACTTTTTAATTTCTGAGTATGCAAAGTCTCTTAATCTTTGGTTAGTTGATGTATCTAATACTCTATACATTTTGTTGATATAATCATTAGGAGTAGTTACAGTTACTGATTGTTTAGTAGTCAATCCTATTTGATTAAGATTACTTCCTGCCTTTACTTTTGTCTTACCAAAGTTACCTGTAACATTGCCTTGTGTTCTAAGTTTAGGTTTAATCTTTGAGAGGTTAGAGTAAGTCATTGAAGTTGTTCTAGTGTTTGGTTTCTTTCCTGAATCTTTTGAGTAATGTCTGAATCAAGAACATCAACCAAAAGATTTACACCTAGGAAAGTAAAGAATACAACAAGTAAGATTCTCATAGTTCCTCAATCATTTCATCAAGTTCAACTAGGTTAAGATTAACATCATCCCATTTTACTCCATCTAAGGTTGTACCACCTTCCTCAATATACTGATTAAGGAAGTCTTGATATGAGTAACAACGTCTTGCTTGATTGTATAGACCCTCATCATTACCAATCCATAGTGCTACATTCCAGGTTTCATAGTTACTCCAACCATTGTAAGTTGTGTCTTCAATTGTAGTTTGAAATGAGGTCATGATGTTAGATTAGTGATGTTGGTTCAGTGAAACAATTCCCAGAAACAATCTTAGAGAGAAGTGGGATAGAGAAGACTGAACCCTTACACTATAGAGGACATTTAGAGGTTACTAACTTTAATAGTCAGAATGTAATCTCATTAAGTGTTGGTTGCTTGATTACTGATTGTTGATTAGTACCCTCAACAATAGTATTCAAAATCTCAAGGATTTCTGTTCCTGTGTTACCCTTACTAAGAAGAGCAATCATTACAGAATTAGACATGATGTGAGTGTTAATTAGTGTGTTTTGAGTAAATGTTAGTTTACAGTCATCACGGACTATTACTTAAGCAAAGATGAAACCATTAGTGAAATCATAGGTATTAAAGACTTTACTTTGTCCTGCCATTCCTACAAACTTATCAACATACCACTTAAAGTTCTTTTGATAAACACATTCACCATCAATACAAAACTCATTACATAGTGCATTTAATCTACTCTTTGTTGTATTAGATTGCCAACCACCATCGAAGATTGTCATATTATCATCAGTCACTTCTGCAATAAGATTGTTATGTAGATAGACTTGAGTTACAACACATTCTTTATCATCATTGAAGAAATTAATTGTGTGAGTATTGCCAGACTTCCAATCTTTCTCAGAATTGATAGCAGCAATCATTTGAGTTTCAATCTTTCTCATGGTTGGTTTTGTAGTGGTTACACTATAGATGACATTTGAAGGTTACTAACTTTAATTAAAATATATTTGCTTAGATCAATGTTACACTAATTCCTGCTGTTGTAACATTAGTTGGCAGATGTTAATGTAA
>MDSW01153556.1_pt1 | contig 74321 bp, 72 predicted proteins | sample 811171 | NCBI WGS metagenome assembly MDSW01 (sample SAMN05326641, study PRJNA326480) | marine metagenome | isolation source: seawater | place: Atlantic Ocean: North West | collected 2012
AGAGATGTAGCAGATGCGGGTATCAAGTTCCTCACGCAGTGTGTTAAACATCTTGGCGTTACCACCAATATGCGACTCATCAAAAGCAACGAAGTCAACGTTCTTAATCTTGTCCAGACGCTTCAAGCAACTCTGAACTGTACCCCAGAGAACAACATTTACATCACGCTTACTCCAGTATTCAAGGAAGGTCTCCCAACCAGGATCCTTGAGAGAGATATACTTGACTGAAGGGAAGTACTTGTCCGAATCATCCTTCCAAGACCCCTCAGGAGACTTCTGGAGGGAGCAAACCAGCGATACCTTATAGTTGGTATCGACAATGTGCTTCAAGACCATTGCAGACTTGCCTGCACGGCACTTAGCGAACAGCAGGAACTCGTTACTAGTACACCATGCAATCTTATTGAGGAACTTCTGCTGATATGGACGTGGTTTGAATTCCTCATACACCTTCTCCTTACCCGCGAAGAATTGCTCATGGATCATCTCACCGATGATGTCCAAGTTATATCGCTTTGGATCATACTTAAAAGTCTCAGCGTTCTTTGCATCACCAAGTCTCTCGATACCAACTTGTTTAACCAACCATTGATGAATGATCTTATCGTGAGCACCATCCTTACCATCATCACGAGTAGATACATCCTCCCACCAACGGCAACGAGTATACTCGGATTCAAATTGAAGTCCAAACTGCTTTGCCTTACCATAATCAGTTCCACGATGACGGTGCTCCCAAGCAAAACGAGTTTGACCAACATTAAAAGATGGTACGGTGGCGCTTTTGGCAGTGTCGAAGTAGATGTTTACGAGAGCCACGAATGCGAAGATCGTTGTGTATGCAGTAAGTATACAGCATAAAAAAGGGGGGCAGTGCCCCCCGTGACAGTTTAGAGATTGTCCAATCTTGATCTCAATTCGTTTATCTGCTCTTGCTGTTCCTTGATTGCCTCGATCAGGACTGCAACCATATTCTGGTATGCAACTGCCTTGGTTCCGTCAGGATTTTCTTTGACAAGTTCAGGAAGAACCTTCTCAACCTCTTGTGCAATGACACCGATCTCACGATCATCATAAGTCTTACCAATGCGGTTGAAGTATACGCCTCTGAGGTCCATGACCTTCTCAAGTGCGTTGGTGATACCAACAACATTCTCCTTCAGTTTCTCGTCAGAGTTAGCAGTGACAGTGCCAGAGAAGTTGGCATTGCCAGCGGCGTTGATTCTGAGTCTCTCTTGTGGGTTAGAGACTCCGTTCTCCATTGTACCAAAGACCAGACCAAACTGACCAGAAGTACCTTCGGATACACCCTTGATATATCCACGTTCACCAGTGTTACCAATGTCGTTACCTTCAAACTTAAGACCACCATATCCATAGGCAGAGTTAAGTGCGGGGTCAGTCTGAAGGAATCTGATAAAGTTACCATCATTATCCGACGCATCATTAGTTACAGCAGGGTCAGTACTGACAATGATATTTTCCAGGAATGTAGATATACCAATTGCATTAAAGGTATTAACATTAACCTGCTGATTGAACGTCGTTATACCCGTATTAACCAGGAATCCACCTGTAACGTTCCATATCAGAGATTCCATTCTGAATTCAACGTTGTTCTCAAAGAGAACAGGACCACTGGCATACAGAGAGAATCCTGGTTTTGCTGAGGTCGTCTCAATACCCACGTTTGCAGTAGTAGAGATACCAACGCCATCAAATACCCAAACGTCGGATACGTTTGTTAGTCCAGAACCATCACCTCTGAAGGATCCACTCCAGAGACCAACATAGTAATTGTCTGGATTTGCTTGAATAGGACCAAACTTCTTCCAGTTATTATCATTAGTGTAGACCCATCCAAGTTCGCCACCAGAATTTGGTTCTGCATCAAAGACAACATTACCAACGTTACCAGCAGTTTGTGGCGTAGAGATGCCAACCGTGTACTCTCTAGCAATAGTTTGATCACCCTGGATCAGAACACTATTACCTTCCACAGAATCATTGACTGTCAACTTCTTATTGACAATCAGAGGACCATTGAATTGAGAGATGATAACATTATCTTTGCCACCATCAACCTTGATGCCTCTAGTGACGGAGAGTTGTTCGGTCTGATCTACATCAAATCCAACAGCACCAGTATCACTAGTGATGTCCTCACCAGTTACAGTGGGAACTGGTGCATTAGTGATCAAGTCTTGACCAGTAGTACCACTAGTAAACTTGTTAACAGTATATGCGTTACCCTGGTCATCCAAACCATTATAGAATGGCGTACCAGCATTTACCGATACCGACTGAGACAGAAGTCTCTCAACCTGTTTGAATTGTCTATCTTGTCTCTCTGGAAGAGCGGTAGAGTAGTTACCAGGTCCAAATCCAAGATATTCAAAAGTATGACCAGATGCACGAATAATAGAGTTTCTTCTAAATTCAACTGGTTCAAACTTAACCTTACGCATGACTGAACCAACTGGGTGGTTCTGCTTCTGAGATCCAAAGAGTCCACGGAATACGTCAATTGCAGTGTCACTAGTTACAGACTCACTAATTCTCATGATCTCATTATCGATCACGAGATAGTCACCAACGTCCCATCCCATGTGAGATGCATTAGTGACAGTCAGAGTATTAAGTGTTGGATCGTTAAGGGCAGTAGCAATGGTTGAGGTAATACCAGCATAAGTTGGAACAAGTCTAGAGGATGCTGCTTCATCCGCTCTATCAATTCCAGACGCTTGAGCATTAACACCTGTTGGATAGATAAATCCACCACCCGTTGGGGTAACAGTTGTGGTTCCAATACCAATCTTAACTGCAAGACTATTGACATTGTAAACAGTATCAACACTCCAGTGACCATCAATCAGAGAGTTGCCTGCTCCACCAATTACGATGGAGTTACCAACCAACAGACCATGAGAATCAACAGTAGTAATACTGGAGATACCAGATACATTGTCATATGTGATAGAACTGATGCCGATTGCCTCACCAGTTAAGTATGAAGTAACATCAGAGAAGATAGCAGAACTAATCTGAGTTAATCCACCAGTATTAATACCAGTGATTGCCGAAGGAGCAGCAAATTGCTCCTTATAGTAAACAGTGCTTGCAGATGCAACATTTATGTTTACATCATCGCCAGTATCAACAGTGGTAATTCTGTAGAGGTTATTGTAATCTTTAAACCTATCATCTCTAATGCCATCAATACGCAGAACATCACCAATACTATTGTGAATCTGCTCAACAATAACATGACCTACAATATGTCCTACAGTTGTGCCAATACCAGTAACTGCAAGTGTGTTACCAATTCCATATGCAGAACCACCATCAACAATCTTGATGTCAGAAATAGCACCTGTAGCATCGATCTCAACGTTAGCAGTAGCATACTTACCAGTTGTAGAACCAGCAAATCCAACTAATTTTGCGTTATAGAGAGTCTGAACACTACCAGATCCATCACCATAATTAGCACCAACACTAGCAATACCAACTCTGGTAATATAGTTTAGACCATGGTCACCAGAAGTTGTTATCGTATGAGCAATTCCAGAAGAAGACAGAATATCTGTTACGTTAATACCACTTACAAAATCTTTGGTTCTCTTGTTGATAACCTCTTTTGTAAGGCTGTTCTTAGGATTATTAACCTCAGTCAGACCAAGTGGTGTTGGTAGAGCAAAAGTTCTTGTCTGTTCAGGGTCAGAGATTGGATTATCTCTATCAAGTTGTGGATAGAGATTCTTGAGTGGTTGACTAAATCTAAGATCTTGGAATGGCGCAACCTGTGGTTGGGAATCTGCAGCAATAAGAGTCAGGTGATAAACACCGTCCTTTGCATTAGGAATATACTCTTGTATCTCTTCCTTTCTGTAAACAAACAACGTGGTGTTGAATTCTTTACGTTCAAATCTAGGAAGATCTACAGTTCTAAGGTTGATATTATTATCAAATATACCAGGGTTAGTAGAAAGACCAACACTAAATGACTTTCTATCTGGAGTTGCAGTGACCTCAAAGACACCATTAAATCCAGTATTACCAAGTCCAGTTGTATTAGCAGTAGATACAATATTCTTGATCTCAACTTTAGATCCTACAGACAAGTCGTGTGGAATCTCAGTTTTAATCGTAGCAATACCAACAATAGCATCCCAATCAGTTCCAGAGATAAATCTTGGGTTTCTGATTTCAGACGTATTGGAAAGAACTACTGGAGTTGTATTCTTAAACTTAGCAACTTCATTGTTGGTAAATCCAACAGTAGTGCTAGATTCCTGTATGACAAAGGAATCTTCAGGAGGTCTACCAAGGACTGTAGAATCCTTTGGTACAACATATCTTACCTTATAGACTCCATCATCAAGACCTCTATTGTCTGGAGTTCTACTGATGAAGGTTTTTGGTGTTGCTGCACCAAGAGAAGTTGTTCCAAGTCCTACAACAGTATTATAAATCTCATTATTATCATTAACAGTAATATACCATTGTCCAATAGCAGTATCGTACTGAACTGGGTGACCAATATCACCAGACTTCTTATCAGATACTCTAGATTCAATCTGAAGAATACCACCCTTACTGTTTACAGTAACAGCAGATGCACTAATAGTATCATTCAGAGTTTGTGCTAATTTAATCTGGTCAGTGTTAATACCAGCAGTAATAGCATAATAAACTCTATTGTGATCCAGACCATCTGGAAGTTCACCGTCATCACTAAGAATACGCAAAGATTCACCAGACTTAAACTGGTGACCCTGAGTTAAAGTAAAGATGTTAGAGGTAATACTATTGATACCAATAGCAGTTCTACCAACCTGAGATAACTTTGTAGAAGTTACTTCATAAACACCCGTTCCTTGGGTGTCTGGCATAATAATTTTAGCACTCTTAGTTTGAGGTACATTATTCTCGTTGATGATAACCTTCAGTCTATCATCAATCTTTGCACCAATTCTATATCCTTCAAGTACAGACTTTGGAGGAACGTTCTGGTTAACCTCATTGTAAAGATATAATCTATTATCATTCGCAGCATCAATAGTCTTTTGAACATCAATCGATGCAAATTCGATTGTTACTTCATCAGCATCAATCTTTTGGGGTGGAATGATGTGAGTAATAAATCCAGTATCATCTCTAGGGAATGCATTATCTCTAAATCCAGAACATACAAGTGCTCTAGCACCAAAGTTAGAGTTAGAGTTTGTAACTGAGTGGTCACCACCAGACTCAGCAACAAAGTGATTCGCATATCCAATAGCGAACACAGAAACCAACTGCAAGAATGCATCATTCGATGCTTTAATGTGGAAGTTCTCGTAGTCTGGTTTGTATATTGCAGAAGTATCTGTATGTAAGTTATTTACAGCAGTAGAGTCTTCATATACACCAGAGACTGCATTATATTTTACAAATGCAGTATCATCCTTTTGAAGTCCAATACCAGTAAACTGGGCAACAACCATGGACTTGAATCCATCTGCCTTGCTACCATCAGCGTGCAGACCACACATACCGTATACAGAACGGAGTGAGCAGTTAAAGATGTATGGAGATGCAGAAGTTACAGAGTCAACAACAATATTCAGTGTTGGGGCACCTGCAACAATAGATGGAAGCGCATTTGATGGTGGAGTAGATACCTCATAGTTAATCTTAGTGGGTCCTTGAACCTCACTAATTACAAAGGATCCATTATATCCACCCGTAGGTACACCCTCAATTCTAATTGGAGTATCTACATCAAGACCACCAAGTGCTTCTGTCAGCTCTACTTCAATGGTGGTGCTAGAGTTAACACCGTCACCTGCTTTGATACTATTAATACCAACATTCTCACCCTTAGATCCAACGATTCTAAATTCGTCAATCTTGGTTTGAATATCAAGTGCTGTGCTTGGGAAGTCTGGAGAAATATCTCTTCCACTAGAAGGACCAAAGGTGAGACCAATCTTCTCGTAGTAAATATCGAGGTCAGTTCTCTCAGAAGAGTAATTTAAGAAATTATCATTAAATGCAACATTGTTCACACCATCAGCATACTCAAAACAAGTAACTTTATGGTGAGAATAGTTAGGAACGTACTTTGTCAGTCCATAATCTTTAAAGACTGATGAGTTTGGATTAGCGTCAAAAAATGTAAACTGATAGAAGTAGCAAGTACCAGTTACACGGAACAAGCAGGTTTGCTTAATGTTAGCATCTGCAGGATCAGGAACGAACATCGGACGGATCTTCGTCTTACGAAGGTCCATACCAACAATAGATGTACCACGGGGGATAATTACACCACCGTAGACAGAGTTCATCTTATAAAGATCGTTCTCTGGATCATCAATATCAAAGTTTGCATCTAATGTAAACTGCTCTAAAGCATTTGACGTTGATCCACTACGTGTCAACCAGTTATTACCAGTTAAAGGATTATCATGAACTGGAATCCATCCAGGTCTATTATCAATGACGTGCTCACCAGGATAAACGATGATTGTAGTTCTGCTGAATCTATCATTATCCAGACCCTTCTGATAAGAGAATCTCGCTGCTTCTAAGAGTGCTCTTTGAATAGTCTTGAAGGGTCTAACAAGGGAATTGCCTTGGTTTTCAATACTATCCGTCGAGTCAATACTAGAAGGATCGACGTAAAGGATATCACCTTTACTATTCTTGAGGAAATTATCTAAGCGACTAAGACCCATTTTATTCCACTAGATGCTTTTGCTATGATTTATTTATTCATTCTCTTTTGCATCTAAAATATATTCTACAGTGTTAGCAACATCATTCATTGCATCCCTGAGGAATGGTCTTTGCCCAGAATGTTGCTCTTGTGGATGAGACGTATTATGCTTCTCAGTACATAAAGTCCATCTCCACTGAGACATAATATCAGAGTACCAGAGATTTATTTTCATGCGTTGGGTTGCTCCAATCGTGAGTAAAATTGCGTATATATTCAATCTTATCCAAGTTATCTTGACTATCGAGAACAAACTCCTCGTTAGCAAAGTGGAGTTTAACTCTAAACGCTAAAGCCAATTCCATAATATGCTCTCTCCTCTCCTTATCATCGGGTAGAGAGAATATACTGAACATCAGTATATGATCAACATTACCTTGTTTGATCAAATATTCCAGATACACATGATTTCTTCCCTCATTATCTCCTGTCTGGTGAGGGAATGTATACCCCATCCTATTGCAGTATTCTTTTACTGTCAATGTCTGGAAGTATAAATCTATGTATTGAGTTTTAAATCCCTCATATTCTGCATACATGACCACATTCTCATGATCAAGAATGGGAACCCTTCTTGACTGAATATCTGTATCACCAAGGATTCTAAAATATGCTCCTGGCCATTTCCTATGAGGTTGTCCATCCCTCAACAGAACTCTAACATCAATACTTATCCTAGTCTTACCAGTTCTGTTGGGAACTGCACCGTGAATATTCTCTTGAGTGAACAGCAAAAACTGGTTCTGAGTTATATTAACAGGTTTACAATGATTTAAACAAAAGTGTTGGAATCTCTGATAACTCCAGTTCTCTTTGAGACAACCCTCAGTAATCCATCTACTCTTCTCTAAATCAAGTATCTGTAGAGAATTAGATTCATACGCATCAGTAAAAGGTAACCATATTGTTCTCAACCCCAAACCATTACCAACCCATTTACCCTGGTGGAATGGAAGAACTGTGCCAACCTTATCTTGATCTGGAACAGTTATTCTAATATTACCAAACCTCTGCACCAAAACATCAGTTGGTAGTAGAGGAAGAACTTTCTCAGCAATTAGTTCATCAAATTTTTGATAGAAGTCGGTGTCTGCAATATCCTTGCCAATTTTTTTGACAAGATCACCAACATGCTTGTATGGAACTACTTCATGAAGATGTTCCAGATCAACCACATCTGGGTAATACTTGTGAATAGAATCTAATATAATATCACGGAAGCGATATTTATCAGACTCATAATTGTATATTTCTGCGTCAAACATAAAAGCCCCCGATCCGACTTGAACGGACGACCTGCTGTTTACAAGACAGCTGCTCTACCACTGAGCTACAAGGGCGTCTATTGTGGTCCCGCTGGTGGGTCCACGAGGTAAATGTTACCAGATATTGTTGATCCTTCATTACCAGACATTACAAAGTGCTCTACCCAGGAAGGGAATATAATCATTCCACCAGAGGGAATTTCTGGAATGAAGTCCATTGGAATAGTCTGGGCATACATTCCCCATTGATTCATGAACTCCTTCCTAGCAGGATTCATGAATACGGTTTTGGAACATTTAACAGTATCATATATGATAAAACTCCACTGAGCACCAGAATGAATATGAGGATCTTGCCAATCCTCTTTGTTATATTCATTCCTCCATACTTGCCCAATAGCAAATGATTTATCAGAGAATCTACCAATACATTCTGAGATTATAGATCCCAAGTATTCATAGGATTCATCAGTCAAAGAATCTCCCGAAAGACTTGAGTTCACTCCACTCAAAAAAGATGGAGCAAATTTAGGATTGTCATTGAAATTAATCTTATCTAGATCAACTTGTTCAACAAAAAATGGCACAGAGAACATTGCATGTGGTTCTCTAGAATAATCAAGATTCATCAATCTCTGCAAGTATTTCGGGATTTTCTACTTCTAACTCAAAAAAACATGGATGGCATTCTTCCATCACTAGATATCCAGAAGACTGGAATAAAAATTCTGGGGTATAACGAAGTTTATGTGTGTCAGCAGCAATTTTACAAGAATAATTTCCTTCTTCTGCTTCTGTCAATTCATCCCAGGTGAACGGAATACCATTTATAAAGTACATTTTAACTATTCGTTCTGGAGATCCAAGTTCCATTGAATCATACCAGCAGTATGCTTTAGTAAGCTTGAGCTTCGTACTCATACTGTTACCGTTTCCTAATATTTAGTTTTTGGGGGAAGGCGCTCTTTCTACATAGAGTCTTTGGGTACTCCTTCCCGATAGGAGTGGGGGGACTTGAACCCCCACGGGATTAACTCCCAACAGATTTTAAGTCTGGTGCGTCTACCGATTCCGCCACACTCCCTTGATCCCACGTAGGTGGATGGAAGGCACAATACTCATTGAAGGTGATCTTCATCTCCTTCCAAGAGAGATTGCAATTCTCTGCTGCTTTGGGAACATTCCACTTAGCAGTGAACAGTTTTTCCATTGACTCACGAGTTTCTGGACGCATAGACCTTTTAAATGCGCCAGGTATTCCAACCTGGCAGGTTACGTCAGGCTAGCACTGACGGGCATCGAGAAGGATCCCACTTCTCACCCACACGGGTTGGTTTTCCAGTTCTTTTTTCTCCTGGAGATGTGAGTACGGACGTTTGCCAAGTCCGTTAAGCGGAGTATCGGAATCGAACCGACGACATCTAACTTGGAAGGATAGCGTTCTACCGCTGAACTAACTCCGCGAGTGTAATCTGTAAGAGATCTAGACTGAGACTTGGGCGACCCCTCAACTGATTACCTTTATATTATAAGGTATGGTCTATCAAAAGTCAACTACCAAGGACCACCGTAAGCAGGATCTTCGACAACTGCCAAAGCTGCCTTGACTTCATTCAACTTCTGTGTTGTGGTTACTTGTTGCCTCTCTAATCCCCACATCTCAAATTGTGCTTCCATCTTCAATTCTTGGTTCTCAGTTGCGACAGTGCATTGATTAGTGACTGTAGATATTCCAGAGTTGTATTGTGATATCAAAGATGTCACATCAACATTAATATCAAATACAACCCCAAGGTCAGATCCACCATTTTGAAAAAATCTGGTGCTTCTACCAATACCAATATTACTATTGGTTACTGTATAAAATCCTTCACCCACAAACACAGTAGCATCATCACTATAGTCTCCACCAGATATCTTTGGATAATCATATCCCTTTATCACATCATTTTTTACAGTTCCATATGCAATTACTTCTGTTCCAAGTCCAGCAATTCCTAAAGAACTACCAGTAGTAACAGCGACTCCACTAACCATGGATCCATACTTACTAGTTATATTTGATGTGCTAGTTCCATACAAAGATGTTGATAATCCAGTATTGCCACCTAGAGCAATAATACTCTGCTTTACTTCATTTGCAGCATCAATCGTATTCTTTGCCAACTGCTGAGATTCAACGGAAGGCAAAGTAAATTTGTCAAGGTTCTTTTGTGTTCTGGCACGTTTAACTGGGATTTTAGTAAGGACTCCTTCCAATTGATCCCTCTCCTCCCTGAGTTCCTCAGTTGTAGTTGCCATAAATCTTTATAACCTTTCTTTTATTTATTGTGAAAGTTGCTCTTTTAATGACAGGATACATGAGGAATTGGGAGAAGCATCTCCCAAATATCAAGTCAAACATCATTGATAAGTATTCTGCAGATGTTTATATCACCTCATACAACTATTCAGAACTGTATATGGGTTCTGGTGTGGTTGTTGTAGATACTGATAGTTTGATAAGAGAGTATCAACCAAAAAACTATTTGTTCAGAGATAAGGAGACTCTACCAGAATTTGAATTTAAATCAAATGGTCTGGAGATGAATGGTAGAGAGTGGTCATATAGAATCCTAAAACAGTGGTACTGTATATACCTTGGTCTATCTTTATTTGACCCAGAAGATTATGACATTGTAGTTAAATGTAGGAGTGACTTCTCAACAAAAAACTTCAATATCAAAGATGGAGATATAGTTATACCCGCATGGAAGGTTCACCCTGGTCCATGTGAACCAGAAGATTCATATGTTGACTACTTTGCCCATGGTAAAGGTTACTGGATGAAGCAATACTTTAAATTCTATGAGAAAATAAAAGAGATGCATGATAATGACTGGGGTGATGTCTCACTGGGAGAAACCCTAATCAAATCATACATCGATAGGTATATTGGCAAAGACCATATCAAGTTTGACTATGATATGGATTGGATGCTCAGGAATGAGATGTGGGCATCAGATTACAGAAGACTGTTCGAGATTGGAGATCCAGACAAACTACTCAAAGTTCCAGCCACTGAGAAGGATGCGTTGATCCTTGGTGGTAATCTGGGTTCTCAGGTTTGAGTGTAACCCTGACATCACCAGGAATGACAATACGCTCACCCTTACGATCAGCAAACTGTTGCGTAAAGTGTCCAATCTTACTTGGGAAGATCACAACCGTACCTTCCGTGGGAGTGATGGTGTAGACATTGCAGTTGTACTTATTGTATCCACCAATCAAATTTCTTTGAATCGCTGTAGTAAAGAGATCACCAACACACTCATTCGGGTTCTTCTCTTGTGCAACGCAGAATTTATCAGAAGTTGAATCAGTATTCAAATAATACACAAAACTCAAATCAGAAGCATTGTGATTATGGGGTTTGACTGATGGTGTCTCGTTATCTTTATGGTATCCAACCCATGACTTAATGATGTGATAATCCAACTTTGAATGATCGACGATCATACAGTCAAAGTAATTATCAATATGCGTCCTCAGTTCTTTGAAGAATGGTTTGCAGCATTCTTTTTGATGGGCAAAGATCCTACCAGAATATTCTGGACTCTCATTCTCATACCCATTGAACCAATAGTCACGGAGTTCATCAAGATGCTCTTTGATAAGGTCGTGACACTCCACCTCCCCCTGATAAACCATCAGAGGGAATGCTTCATGTACCTTGTAGGTCATTTGCCGTTGATGTTATATTCTCTATTATCGCCTGGATAGTCCAGTGGTGTCAACCCCTGATACTCTGGAATATTCTTGGTAACATCCTTACGGACACCATACACAATAAAATCACAATTGATTGCTGTGCCCGCATTGTTTTTAATAGAGACTCTAGATCCCCACTCAATCTTCTCAACAAACAGTTCTTGCCAGTGACCATTAGGAGTCAGTGTAATACCCAAAGTCTCCATGTCAACAAGATCCTTCCAGTATTCTGGAAGTTGAATATAATTCTCGTTTACAAGTTTGCCTCTAAAGTATACCTCCGCATCTGGTCCTTCAAGACAAATATATCTAAGTCTATGTCCCTCTTTGGTTGGGTGAGAGATATCAAACGACTTCTTTGCGTCCCAAATAGGTGCTTTTGAAGACAAGATACCACCTGCCCATTTCAAATCAGTGCATTCAATAAAATTATGCGTCCTCAGAGGACATGCATCTGCTGGATAGTCATTGTCACCAGTCCATGGATAGATAGGAAATCTCCAATCACTAGTGGGAGCACCACTCCATGTGCCATCACAAGAAGGACTACCGTTTATTTCTGTTACAAATTCAGACATAATTACCTCTTCGTATCATAATGATATCCAGATACTGAATACTCATCATTATTGCCTGGATAGTCCGCAGGAGTTGATCCTTCATATTCTGGAATGAGTCTCTCCCCATCCACACGTTCACCAAAAACAAGATAATGACAATTAATTGGTCTTGTAGAATGAAGTAATACTTTATTATCTTCAATAGCATGAATCATAATATTGTTATTACTACCCACAGGAGTTATTGACACAGTGATAGATTCTGGATCAACTAACTCTCTCCAATAATCTGGAAGATCAATAATATTATGATTCTTCAGTTTACCTCTTATGTATACATCATTTGTTGGTCCTTCAGGACAGGTATGACGTAATCTCCAACCTTCCTTCGTTGGGTGAGGAATGTCAAAATTCTTCTTTGCCGACAGAATATGTACTCCACAGCGAGACATAACCTCACCTTGAGCGGTGATGTTACCTCCAGCATTAATGTTGGCATTACAATCAACAATACCCAAGAATGCAGATGGTCCTTGAACTGCAAGTGAGTATGGATTGTTGATACCAGTACACATAGCACCAGGAATCAATGGAGGTACTGTAATATCTGGATTAATCGCAGGTCCGATGTTTACATTACCAAGCAAAAATGATGGTATTTGACCAAAAATTGCTGGAGACTCAATATATGCACCACCTCTAATCTGAAGAGGTCCTTTACCAAGAGGAACACTAGGATCACCCTGCCCAACATATAGTGTCTTTTTAACTTCTAAATCAGGTACTTTCATTATAAAAATCCTCCTCCTCGTTGTTGAGATTCAAATGCAGATGTTCCTTTGGATGGTTTAATAGTAGTTCCAGAATCGGCACAATCAATCAATCCACCGTAAAAATTAAGAGCAGCGTTACCAACTAACTCACAGGTTCCCGAAGACAAAAATTTTGCCATGGCATCACCATTAACCTCAATATTTTTAGATTTAATGGTAATCTTTTCGTTAGACTCAATGTTGATATGTCCGCTGGAATTAGTAGGACCAGTCGCTTTTATATCAACATTTCTAGCATCTAATCTAATTCTACCCTTTGGTGCCTTGAATATTATATCACCTCTTGCCGCAGTTACAACCATAGCGGTGTCATCAATAGGATCTTCACCGCAGTGAATTTGATAAACACCAGGGCATCTATTAATAGTTCCTCCAGCCATCGTACCAGAGGACATGAACATCATATAATGCTCAGATGATTGTCCTGGAGGACCATTACGAACTAACACTCCAGCATAAGTATTGTTGGCATTTATATGCCCAAACTTAATATGACCGAAGTCGTTACCTAATTCTATTGGGTTATGAATTTTTGGTGACATTTTATATTATACCTTTAGTATCCATATCCGCCACCACCAGACGGTGGTGATGGTGGTGGAGGAGTTGGGGGTGATGGGGGTGGCGGAGACGGTGGAGACGGCGATGGAGCTGGAGCACTCGGTGGTGCGGATGGTGGTGGCGGAGGTGGGGGTGGAGTTCCAGTATTTGCATTAGAAAGAACAGTTCCTGCTCCAGTTGTTGCCATAGTTCCACCACTAGATGGAGTAGGAGTTGCTGTAGATGGTTGAGTAGAGATAGATGAAGTTGGAGTTGCAGATCTTACTACTTGTAACAGATTACCATTCACCCACTGGAATCTATTATCATAGTTATCCAAACTCTTAGCAACACTATCCCATACCAATGGATGTGCTCTTTGTGTATGCTGAGCACCAACCATCTTCACACCTCTATGTTGATGTGTTGGACCATAGTATGGTTGTCCGTTAATGTAACCTGCAAATTCATCGTTGGCAACAATACCAACACAATTTACTATAGATACAACTCCACCAAGAATAGGATCATCTGGAACCTCACCATCGGTATCGTCACCAATTCTATCGACACAAAATACTGGTCTTAATATAGCATTGTATCCTGTTTCAGACTCAACGTAAATTAATGGTCTCTCAATAAAACCCTTGCCTGCTTTGACAATTCTTATTGACTGCAATACACCAAAAGGTCCAAATGTAGGGACAACTTCTGTTCCATTACTTGGTTCAATAACAACTCTGTCACCATCACTGTAATTTATACCATGATTCTCAATGTTGATATCACACAAATACAACATTGCAGGATAACTTCCAATATCTAATGTTGGGAATGCATCAAACTCAGTTGCACCATTTGGTCCAGTTCCAGGAAGAATAGTTGTTCTTCTAAGTCTTGCAAGTCTTTCTTCCTGAGTCTCTCCAATAGGAAGTCTGCTTCCAGGGTCTACCGTATCACGACCACCTGAACCTGGAGTCTCTCTACCACCTGGTCCAATAATCGGAACTCCACCCTCAATAATACTTCTATCACCAGGAGCAATTACAGTATCTCCATCTCTTATGTCAAGATCTTCAGGAGAACTCCTTTCTGGTGGGAATTTTTCCCACCTACCATCTTCTCTTTTAACTACAGTATAATCTGCTGGTGCCCAAACTCTACCATCACCACCAAGATCACCATTGGGTCTGGATAAATATCCACCACCCTCATCCTGAACAATAACCTGTACAACTTTAAGTGTGGGATCTCCAGTTGAAGGATCTATACCACCATCAGGTGCTGTTACAACTTTGGCGCGGACTCCACCACCTTTACCACAATTATCTTTAATTTGAATACTTGGTGCTTTTTTATATCCCAGACCTCCAGCAATTAAATCAATACCTAAAAGTGATCCAGCAGCACTAACAATTGCATTTCCCTTAGCACCAGATCCGCCACCACCCCAGAAGGTCACTTGAGGTGGTCCACAGAACACAGGACCAACGTTACACCCACCCGCAGACTGAGCAGCGTCAGCAATCAATCCATCAAAATCAATAGATGCAAGATTTTCAATATCTACCAGTTTTGATGCTGCACCAGCAACACCTTTTGCTTTATTAATAATACTATCTAAATCTAAAGTCATTGGTGGAGATCCACCATCAAAAATATTCCACTCCTTAGTGTCTGGACACTCCTGCTTCTCTTCACAAGCAAAGAATCCAGCGATTTGACCAAGAATACCAAGAATAGATCCCGCAATACTAAATGCACCACCAAGTAAAGAAGATATGTTATTGATGATTGAATTGATAGCTCCAGTAAGAGCACCAAGAGTATTACCTAAAAGACTACCAACAAAATTTTGAACGGCACATGCAGGAACATTAATATAGCGATCAAGCATCTGAGACAAGAAGTTGCCAACCATTGCCTTAAGGTTGCCAATCATTTTATTGAATAGACAAACAATCAATTCAATAAGTGCATCCTTAGCACCTTTTGCCTTATCTCTATCTGGAGGATTAACAAGTTCAATTAATTTTTTAGTTTGTTCGTTAATCTGCTCCTCAACAAACTTCCTAATATCTCTGAATAGATTTTTTAATCCAAGAGATATGTATTCAGATGCTTCGGCGGACTTTTCTTGAATCCACTGCTGCTTATCAGCAATCCACGACTGAGCAGCAGTCTCCCACGTATTTAATTGATCGGTTGCCCTCTCAATCTTTGCAATGAGTTCCTTCATGTAAATTCCAATGGAACTCATTTCATTTTTATCACACTCTGTAGGAGAAGACAGAGGAACAGAAGGTTCCTTCATCATTGTCTTATCACTAAGAGACATGATATTTGGAAGGGTCATTCCCTCCAAAGGTTTGCCTGCTAAAGCAGGAACGGAGTAACCAGCAACCGTATCCCAATCCTTATATCCACTATAAGGAAGAAATCCGTTATTATCTGGTTGGTTTTTAGGTAAAAGAAGTTGATCATTATTTGGTACAGTGTAAAGATACACTGGACCTTCTTTTTTTGCAGGATCTTCCCAGTAACCAACAATCTTGGAACCTTGAGTGATCCCTGGTGTTAGTCCTGTTCTTTTATGACCAGACCCTGCACTCGAAGAACCGACTACAACCCAAGGGAGTTGATCATCAGTCTGTACGTTTTTATCTGGAGAATGAACACCTTCTATTCTAACTTTAACCCTATATCCCCAGTTCTTAACTTGGTCACGAGATCCAACGAGTTCGTCATCCCTCGCCCAAACTTCTCTGGGTGCAACAATTCCTGTCCAGAACATGGAGGAACTGCCTTCATCATAAAATGGGTGTGTTAGATAAGTTGCCATCTATATAATCAGTTATCGTGAATCTTACATTCAAGTGCGGATGGATTTTGATCACAATAAAGTTCCAAAGGACTTGGATCGTGGTGATCCCCTGCCTCCATCTCTTCTTTATGATTCTCAACCCAATCTTCGAGGTCGTGTAATTCTTCCTCGACATGACGACGCTGCTGTGGAGAAGTAGTAGGATCCTCAAGGATCTTCTTATCCTTCTCAATGTGTGCTTCGATGTTTTCCATGATGGTTTATCGAGTTATTGACTATTTATTAGGACAATTCCAGATAATCATCTGGATTGAAGTTAGGATCATCATATCCAGCATCTAGATCAACATCGACTTCTTTACCAACAGATGTCCTATCTATAACGTTTCCGCCAGTGTCAGTAGTTCCACTTGGTTCCCAAGTGCCACTATTCCATCTATTTACGAGGTCTTTCTCCTCTGCCGATAATCGTCTTGCAATCTCTTCATCAGTATTACCAAATTCGGAGAATGGATTAGTATCCTTTGAACCAAATATACCCCTTGGACTCTCTTGACCCGCTAAGGCAGGTCTTCCAGCAGTCGCAGTGTTTCTATTTGGTTGTCTACCATACGAATCCCTAACTAATCTCATTTTAGTTACGGTATGCTTCTGCGTCAAGTGAGTGCAAACATCAGCGACGATATAAAGACCACTTAACTCTTTATCGAAATCATCTCCTTTCTCCATTTTAGCATCTTTTTGAGGAAAATCGGCATGAACAATAGAACCTGCTCTTATTGTATAATCTCCTGGAACTGCAATAGTAATATCTAAACTGAATAACTTATTGTAAGTCATAGCACTCTGCAGTATGACTTCATCCAACTTCAGATTTGGTTCTGTTGCCTGATCTACCTGCTCCTCTACAGATCCTGTGGGTAGATTTCCAACGTCGTCCTTCTTCTTAAACGTTTTTGATACTGTGCTTTGGAACAGTTCAAGAAAATCTTTTGCAAGCTCTGGTACATCTATTCCACCATGCACCTTCTGCTCGTCTGTTGTTATCTCTTGTGCTTTGGTATTGTATACATGAGAATATGTATTGGAAGTCTGTAATGATGACCCATATGCACCAGAGTGTAAATTTTTAGATACACTTATACTTTGATCTGCATCATATCTAATAATTTTTGCCTCATATCCTACAGGAAGTTCAGTACTATTGTTGTAGATATATGTTCTGGCACCATCAGAATCATCAAATAAGTTATCAATTGATCTAAAATTAAATCCATCATAAGTTTCAAAGAAGAGATATCCTGCACTACTCTTAGACTTTGCAGACACTCCCCTAGTAGCAATCTCTGCTATCAATCTAAATGGTTTTTTACCTCTACCTTCAACATTAAATTTATTAGCAGTAGTATCAAGAATAATATTCTTTTTAGTCTTTAATGCATCAGTAAGAATAGCATTCGCTGTTGCACTAATTTCACCATCAAATCTACGATAAACTTCACATGCTGCAAGATCATTGGCAATTGCCTCTTTTGAGAATAGATCAATAACATATGTCACCCCACTTTGAGATGATGTAATATTTCTTACTTTCTCAACATATAAAGCATTATCACCCTCATACTTCAACTTATTACCGTAAGCATCTTCTATTATAAGATGTACCTTCTCTGAACCAGATAATTTTAAGTATTGAATTGCAGATACTGCCTTGTCTCCACCACCAACTTCATGTCCAGAATCTGCAACTAAGATAGAGAATCTTACTGTTGGTTCCAGTATGCTCTCATAATAATCACACTCAACAACACCAGCAGAAATATCTTTGCTGCCACTTCCTTTATTAGAAAATATCTCAAGTTTTGAGATATTACCAGAATTTGTTGCTAAATTTGCTGTTGGCATGGTAATTATTAATTACTTAAGTATTTAATCAAGCAGTTGGAGATACAACTTGAGTATCCTTAGGAACCATTCTATATGCTCCTGTTTTGTTACCTCTACGATTAAGAACAGGAACTCTTACATACTCAGTCTTCTCAATTACTGCAACAGTTGATCCTGCCTCCTCATAAGAAGTCTGCTGTGAAACCTGAGAAGCATTATTTGTTGGTGTATTTGTAGCAATTTGTGCTTCAGTATTAGCACCATGAGTATTGATCCACTTACCAGGATCAACATAACTACTGAACTGACCATTTGCTGCAGGAGCAGAAGTAGATATCTCCCAGTGGAGGTGTGGAGGGTATTTTGTCAAAGAACCAAATCCAGAACCACCAACATTAGCAAGTAATGCACCTGCCTTAAATTTTGTACCTGGACTCAGTGCAGGAGGTCTATCTAGGTGACCGAAGAAGTGATATGCACCATGCGGATCATCCTTCCATACAACCCAATATCCATATCCACCATCTGAAGGACCACCAAGTTGACTATTAGCGTGAGTTACCTCACCGTCTAGATAAGCATACATTGGTGTTCCAGGATCAGCACCAACATCATATCCCCTGTGATCAGAGTTAGTGCTTGCTCTGTATCCCTTACCAGATGTAATTACAATACCACCTTTAGATGCCTGCGCTTCAATATCTGACTGAGCAAACGGACTATATGATATATCAAGTCTGGCACCTGCCTGACCATCATACTTAACGGATCCAGATTGACCTGTAAGACCAACCAACTTATCAGATCCACCCAATGTTCTACCAGCAGAGGGCAATCTAGCTCCAGGAATCATTGAACTAGAACCACCAGTAGTTCTGGTAGCAACATTACCACTATTGTTATTGTTACTTGAAGGTTGTCCTGCTTTTTTACCTTCAATTCCTCTAATTACATTTAACGCCTGTGTGGTATCTTTAGTGACCTCTTGTAAAAATTGAGTCTCAATGACTCTAGTCAAATCTCTAACTCTACTTTTCTGTTGCGATGGTGTCTCAAGAATATATCCGCCACCAACTAACTTTTGAAGAATGGTTCTGAGTAAGTTTACTGGAGCAGGAATAGCAGCATCAAAGAACGATACTAAAGACCCAATTATATCTTTAAGTGTCTTTGAATCTGGTTTTTTACCTGCAATAAGATCAGCACCAAGTGCCATGATCTTACTTATTATACTTGAATTAGATTGTCTTAATTTCTTAATACCATCTTGAATCTTTTTAAATGGACTAACATTCTCAGCAACATTACTCATAAAAGAGAACATTCTATTAAAAATACTTCCCCTTTTACCCGATGACTTACTCGCAGCTGTTTTACCAACCTTCATATGGTTATCACTTGTTGGCATTACTCTCTTTATTCGGGCATTCATTGCCCTCTTTTTGCGTTCTTCTTCATAATCTACGCCAACTTCACCACCCTTCTCCTTCGCCTCAAGACCAGCATCCTCAACAGCACCAGCATCTTCTTTTCCAGCAATAACATTATACAGACTGACGCCAATCTGATCACCAATAATACCACCAATTATTCCACCAATAGTTGATCCAGCACCACCAACGAGCAAATTACCAACAAAAGGAACAACAGATCCAACAATACCTCCGATGGCACCACCAAGGAATGTTCCCAATGCTTGTCCAACACCAGCACCAACAGCACCTGCTGCTGCTTTACCCAAAGGTTCTTGAAGAATAAATGCTCTTACACCAAAGTCAATCAGTGGACCAACAATTGGAATCTTGCCAGCAATCTTTCCTACGCCTGTCTTAGCAAACTTAGCACCAAGACCAGTAGCAGCGTTTCTAGCTATCTTAGCAGTTGACTTTTGAGCAACATTCTTAGTAAGTCTGTTTAAATTTTTTCTACCAAACCTATCAGCAAACCTTCTATCACCAAATCTACGACGGTATCTCTGCTGAGCAGATGTACTGGTTCTTCTACCTTTTAAATCACGCCCTGGTTTTCCACCTAATTTTGATTTACCAATTCCAGCATCATTAGCAGCGGTTGCTCCAACCATGACGGCAATCAATGCCAGATTCATGAATTTGGTAAAGTGACCTTGGAAGTCTTTAAATTTCTTCAGTCCATCATCACCAAATAAATTTTTAGTTACCTCTTCTACTTTATCCTTTACTTTATATCCAAATGTAATTGCTGTCACTAACTTGTCAACAAGTCCACTGACAACATCACCTACAAAAGTAGCAATAGGAGAAATAAATTTAATAAACTCTGCAATTTTAGGTGCATACTCAAGGAGATACATCATGAATCTACCTAAAAGCACGGTGCCCAAAAACTTTCTAATGTTATCTAAAAATCCCGACTTGGGGATCTTCATTCCTTTGGGCATCTTTATACCAAATTTTTTCCCCCTCTCTCTCTTTTTCTCACTCTCCGCACGAGAATCCTTCTGACTCGTTCTCGCCTCAAACCTCATTGTGTCCTTATTGAGTTTTAAGGTTTTACCAATAATCTTCTCAATCTTCTTTGTTGTTGCTCTAATGGCAGCAACGTCTTCTTCCAATGATGGTTTTGTGTCTCCCTCATCATCTGAAGTAGGTTGTTTTACAAGTGCCCCTCCAGCAGGTTTCTTGTAAGGAACAAGAGTTGCTGTTGGTCTTGTTGTTGCAAGTGCTCCACCGCGACTTGAAGGTAAAAATCTATTGGTATTAACTGCCATTTTATTCTACCTCAGTGATTCCGTAGATCGCAAGCATCTGCATTCTCAAATCAGTCTGATAAAAAGTCTCAAAACTTGTAGGTACATCTCTAAAACCACCAGTTCCACCGCCAGATCCACCGCTAGGAGGAGGAGAACCTGTCTTTGCTGACATCACATTCACCTTGGGTTGTGGTGGTTCTGGCGCAGGAGGTAGATTGCCCTTACCCAACATTGCAGGGGCAGGTTTAGCGGTTGCTGCTGGTGCCGTCTGTGCAGTCTGTGGCATGGCACCAGTGATGACTGCTGCTGCCGCTGATGGCGCAACCTTATTCTTAGCGGAAGGTGCTTCCATTCCACCATCTTCCTCCTTCTTCTTCGCCTCCATTCTCTTCTTCGCTGCAGATCGACCCATGGGTTTGGGTTTTGCCTTTGGTTTCTTCTCCTTCTTATCTTGAGTTTCACCTTTAGATGCAAAAGGATTCTTCCTTCTCCTATTCCTATCCATCTTAGGATATGCTTTCTTTGCAATCTGAAGATCTATGACTTGGAATTCATCCAATCCTTCAGTATTCAGTTTCTCTATTCCATAGAGATAATTTGCTACGTTTTGAATTCTTGGATTATCGATTCCTGCAGGTCCTAGATCGTCAGGAGTAATATATGCATCCCTTAAGGTTTGCATCACCTTTTCCATATCAATATCCTTAGCACCAACCACACCACCACCTTGAGCAAATTGAAGATCACCAAATTTAGTGAACTGTGGTTGATTAGTTCCTCCACCCATCTTGTTAAGATTAAGGAGGAATGGTGCTCCGATCTTATCAACTGCTGGTTTAGACATTACAATCTCACCAGGTTGAGCAACAATCATCTGAGTATCTTTTCCTGCACCCTTGACTCTCTTGCCAGTGGATTGTGATACCTTACCACCAGATGGCATGGTTCTCTTATTACGTTGAACATTTCCACCTTTAGCGTATCTTGGAACTTGACCACCGCCAGACATAGTACCCAATACACTCATGGGATCTCCAGTCATCCCACCAAATTCATTAATCTCATCCATCTGAGACTTATTTGGTTTCTCTGGATCTTTTACGACCGCAGTTCCATCTTGATTAGCAGCAACTGCAGCAACTCCAAGAGCACCAACACCAACAGCAGCTGCTGCAAGAGGATGTGCTTTAGCAAATTTAAGAAGACCTGGAATCGCCTTCTTTGCCATAAACATAGACAGTTTTACTACACCTGCAAGCACAGATCTAATCAATCCACCCAAAGGAGTTGCGAACAGAACAAATGCTGATAGTAATACTGGCCACCAATCCTTTAAAAATCTTCCTAATGCTTCTATTTTGTCTTGATTTTCCTTATCACCCAACCATTCAACTAATTTGAATAGGACTCTACCAAGAATAACTGTTCCAAGGAACTTGAATAACCTATCTAATAAATCAAACGTAGGAGCAGCAAGTTTCCTTGCCTGCTTCAACATAAACTTTCCAGCACCCTCTAGAGCATTCTCTCTCTTTTTTCTACGCTCTTTTTGCTTATTAAGTCTATCAAGTTCTGCTTGCTTCTTTATTGCCTCAAACTGACCATTGAGTGCTTTGAAGATCTTATCAACAGACTTTCTTATCGCAGCAACATTCTCTTCAAGAGATGCTTTACGCTTCCTCTTCTTCTTATCATCTTCACCAGGGGCAAGAAGAAGTTGTGGTTGCTCTGGAGCACCACCAAGCATACCTTTAGTTGGTCTTGTCGCAGGTTTTGTTGTTGGTTTATTGACTGATTTTACATTTACTCTAAACTTACCAGTTTTACTCCTTACTCTCTTTCTCTCAGCATCAATCAGCATGGAATCTTCAGTAGATACCTTACTGTCTGTCATTCGAGAGGCCATTTGCCACTCTTTTAGCATAGTAAGATATTCATCATAAGTAAAGTCAAACCCATCTTCTAATCCAAGAAGTTCTGCTATTCTCGGATCGATGGTATCATCACCAAGAAGATCATTTCTTGATGGTCCTTCTTTTGAATATGTTTTTGATACTGGTGCTTTTGTTTTTGCTAATGCCCCACCTCTTGGTGGTTTGATACGACTCATCTCCGCAATCATTGGAGGATCATCAATATCACCAGCATATGGATTATCTGGATCTACATAAGAATCCTCTACACTCGGTACTTGTACCGTTGTTTCCTTTGGTTTCTTAGGTAGACTTGGTTTTTTTGGTTTATCTACAACATAATAATTCCACAAGAACAGAACATACTGATCCTGCTTCTCATAATCTCTCTTATTCTTCTCTGTTCCAGTATCTACTGCTGCTAAAGGGAAGTCCTTTGTATGCTTCTTAAAATTCCTTGCAAATATTGAATATACTCTATCAGGATCTACACCAAACTCACGAGCGAGAAGATTTCTGTTATAAGAAATACGGCTACCAGCATAAGTACTCCACTTAAGCTCATTTTGCTTAATGGTGGAGTATGGTATAAATTCGCGAATAAATGCTGGTGTTCTCGCCATTAGTTACTATTATTTGCTTGTTGCGCTTTGAGTTTCTCCTCTTCCAAATGAGCCTTCAACAATGCAACATAAACTTCCCGCTCCCATGGAATTAGATTCTCTACCTCAGTTAATGAGTATTTATGGTACTGGAGCAAGGCGAAGTTTAACTTATAGTAGTTCTCCAAATCCATATGGGAGAGGGCTATGCGAAAAAACTCGACAGACCTTCTAATACAACAGTGCTTGTTACGTTGGTATTTGGATTGGTAACTTCAATCTCATGAGACAATTTAGGCATGGTCTCAAAGAACTTCTCAATCAACTTAAATTGACTAGAGTTCATCTGATCCAAGAAGGCAATCACTTCCTTTTTAGGGACAGAATCAAGATCCCAAGTTTCTTCTTCAGTGAGGATTTGACTGATGCAAGTTGCAATCAAATCGAATGATTGCTCAACATTATTCTCACCAGAGAAGTCAAAATTACTTTTAATAAATTGCTCAAGAGAAGGATACTTCATCTCCATAGCAATAGTGCTATCAACCTTGATCAACCTATCGTGACCTTCGGACTTCTTGACCTTAATATCATCAATATTAATAGTCACTGGGACATAAGTCTCCTCATCATCAGGACAAAGAACATTTACCTCAATCTCTTCACCGACAGACTTGCCACGGATATTCAAAAAGAGGTATTCAATGTCAAAAGTAGGAAGATTCTCAACCTTCACACCTTTTGTCATAATGCAGTTTTTAATTACAGTCTTAATTGCTGTAGTAATCTGCTTTGGATCTTCACTCTCCAAGGCAAGAACAAGAAGTTTTTCCTCTCTTACCAAGAATGGTCTATACTGCAACTCTTCTCCCGTTGAAGGAAGAACAAGATCATAAGTTGGAGCTGATATAGTAGGTAATGGCATAAACTTATCAATTCATGTGTTTATTTATAGGGTTGTTAGGCAAGTCCTGTTCTTCGTGCCTTGAAGCTTGATCCTAACCACTGACTGCTTCTTCTATTTGTAACATCTGATGATTGTGCTATGGCACTTTCAGCAACAGATGCAATGTCGCCATTTAAATCCACATTTCCAGGTGCATTTGGATTGGGACCCTGCTTTTTAGCAAATCTAGAATCAACTTTAGTAGTTAATGATGAGACAAAGTATCTAGTATAAGTAAAAGATACTGTAGTTTTTAAAACATTAGATCCATCATAACTCACTGGAACAGAACTAATGGATTTGGGGAATGCTTGAACAAACTCATACACCAAAATATTTTGTGATGTATCCTTACCAAATCCAAGATCTTTCTCAAACTTAACAATAGTCAACGATGACTGATATTCTTCTGGATATCTAAGAGCAGTCTGCTGATAGTCGCTGGCCTTTCTTGCTTCATCATTCTTTTTATCATCACCAATAATATACGCCATCCACTCTTCAAAGAACCTAATCTGTTGATAACTTCTTTGTGGATTTTGAGTTTCTTCAATTTGACCAATTTGAAGTGGAGGAGTATCCATAGTCACCATAAAAGTAAAATCTATGGTGTCATCATACAGTCTAGAATATGCGTGCTTCTCAACGACTCCACGATAATCCCTATTAGTTTCTATTGTCCCTAAACTTGATCCAGGTAGAGATGCCTCAACACAAGTTAACTCCAATAACTCTTGATCAAAACCTTGATACTTCCATCCAGAAGGTTGTTTAACGATAACACCATATACTGATGTCAAAGAAGGGCGCATTATCTTTGCCCTTAGATCTGATATTTTTACTCCAGGATGTACGGGAGCACCAGCTACACTATTAGTAATATCTCCTAAATATCCACCTGGTATTGAGTTTCTTGATGAACGTGCCATCTAAATAAGTCTATGGATCCGTATATTATATGTAGCCAAGTTTATGGGCGAAAGTATTAAGAGCAGGTATAGACCATCATTCCCCAAAAAGTATAAGGGGAATCCAAATAACATTATATGTAGAAGTAGTTGGGAGAGAAAATTCTGTGCTTGGTGTGATTTGAATGAGAATATTGTAGAGTGGGCGAGTGAAGAGTTTTGCATCCCATATCTATCACCCCTCGATGGTAGAGTCCACCGATACTTCCCAGACTTCCTTATAAAAGTCAAAGAGAAGAACGGATCAACAAAAACATACGTGGTTGAGGTAAAACCCAAAAGACAAACTAAACCACCACAAAGAAAGTCAAAAAAAGTGACAAAATCTTTTATCAATGAAGCAAAGACTTTTGAAGTGAACAAAGCTAAGTGGAGAGCAGCAACAGAATGGTGTAAAGATAGACGACTTGAATTTAAAATTATAACCGAAGACGAACTAGGAATCAAGTAATGTCTAAACGCACTCTCTTTGAAGATTTAAGACAAGAAGTTGATGTAGAACCTGGTAGATCTCCATTCTTTTATAGAAAAGCATTTAGGAGACTATCAAAAAGATATGCAGCAGATCCACAACGTCTTATCAGAGATGAGATGAGAGATCGCACCAGTGATGATCCAGATGACAATATGATCAGAAGATTCCCAAAACAGGGACATCTTTTTATGTTTGAATATTCGTCAGAAAAAGATAATGTATCAGTATTTGATCCATTCCCACTAGTGTTTGTAATTAGTGTTGATGGATCTTCTTTTTTAGGATGCAATCTCCACTACATTCATCCATTAAAAAGAAAGATAGTCGTTGAAAATTTACGACGCAACAAATTGACATTACCCTACAATTCAGTATCTAAATATAATATAAGTCAAATTAAAGGTCTGTTGCTAGACGTTGCTAGATCTGAGTGGACATCTGCTTCTAATTTACCAATAGAAGACTTCGTTAGTATTAAAGACGGCAAATCTCGCTCTATTAATATTACAGACGTTTGGAAGAATAATAACCGATCCTTTAGGAAGATGCTCCGTGGAGCACTCATATATAAAGGATATGGAACAAACGATGAAGATTTTAAAGGTTAACTAACATGCCACAACCAGCAGACGTAGCAGCAAAAGGGACAATATTCAATAAGCCGCTTGCAGATGGTAGTGGTGCAAATCAGGTATATGTATCACCCACCCATAGATTAAGTGCAAGAAGGGGTAGCAGTCCTCGATCTGGAAGTATTAGTGTTAACTATGCTGTTGTAGTTGATCCCAAAACAAAACAACAAACAGTTTACCAGAGAGAATTCAATGTTTTAGGACAACCACAACCACTAGATCCAGATAAAATACTAGCAACAAAAGGACCTGATGGTAAATTTGTTGCTAGTGATTATGCTACTAATAATGTAGATTCTAGATTGGTTAATAAGTTAAATGATAATGAAGCAACACAAGCAACATTGAACAACGTTGTAGACTATACAGTAAAAAGTAGTCTGCAACAAACATCTGCTGATGGTAAAGCTTCACCCGTAGATGTTGCAGATGTAAAAGGTGAGGGTATAGAAGATAATGGTCCAGCAAATGGCAACACTGATCAAACTGGTGGTAATAGTGCAGGGGAAAGTGCTGGCGATGGATCATTAAATGCAACCACGTTATCCACAGCGGCATCTCCTAACCAAAATACAACCAATCTTGGTGAAAAGAACGATTTAGTTTACCCAGAGGGCGCAAAAGGAAATGAATCTGATTATATCAAATTCACTGCTCTAAAGTATCTCCCATCAAAAATGAATACTGGTAGTGGATCTTTTGGTACAACGTATCAAAGTGGAACATCAGAAGGAATTGGACAAAGTGTACAACTTCCAATTCAAGGCGGTATTCAAGACTCAAATGCGGTTGGATGGAATGAAGATAATCTAAATGCCTTACAAGCTGCTGGGGCAGAATTGGCACAAGTGACAATAGGTAAAGGATTCAGTGCTGGTGTAGATAATTTTATTAAGCAAATGGGCACCGTATCAGGCGAAAGCGGTGAAGTAAAAAAAGCTATAGAAGTTGGAATGGCTGGTCAAGCAGTTGGTTCTAACATCATTGGAAGAACTGAGAGAGCAATCTTTAATCCAAACACAGAACTTCTGTTCCAAGGTCCTCAGTTGAGAGCATTCTCATTCAACTTCAAGATGACCCCAAGAGGTAAAAATGAAGCAGAAACTGTAAAATCTATCATCAAGTTCTTCAAATTCCACATGGCACCAAAAACTAGTGATGCCAATCTGTTCTTAAAAGCACCAAATATTTTTAGAATTGAATACTTCAATAAAGGTCAACAACATACTGGTATAAATCTTATTAAGGACTGTGCTTTACAGTCATGTACTGTAAATTATACGCCTGATGGAACGTATATGTCTTATGACGACGGTGCAATGTTCTCATATGATTTGCAACTGCAATTCATGGAACTCATTCCCGTATACGCCAAAGATTACAACGAGGGCGACGGCGCAAATCACCCAATCGGATACTGATAAATGGCAAATTACTTCACTCACGTTCCAAGCATTGCATATATCTCAAGAGATCTTGAGAATAATTCTTTGAATGACTACACAGTCACAAAGAACCTGTTCAAGCGTGCAAAAATACGAGACGATATCTTCCAAAATGTAAGTTACTTTAACAAGTATACTATTATAGGTGATGAGAGACCTGATCAGGTTGCAGAAAAGGTGTATGGGGATTCATCATTAGATTGGGTAGTTCTATTATCAAATAATGTTCATAATGTATATGAAGAATGGCCAAAGACGCAATATGCCTTTGATAAGCACCTTCTAGAAAAATATGGAGACTATAATACATTATATAATGGTGTTCATCACTATGAAACTGTAGAATCCAAATCAAGAAATGGATTTGTAATTGTTGAAGGAGGAGTAGAAGTTAATGAAGGGTTTTTCAATGCTCCAGAATATGAGATTGAACTAGATCCCAATGTAATTCTTCCTTCTGAAGTTCCAGGTGTCTTTGCTGAAGCAACAGGAACATATGATCCAGTTTTAGGTGTGGTAAAAACTGTAACTATAACAAATCCAGGAACTGGATATACTGATATTGGCGAGGTATCATTTGCCCCACCACCAAACCCAAGACTTGCAACCCTAGACGTTGCTCTGAATGTTCCACCAGACGAAAGAGAAGTTGGATCAATAACAGTTATTGATGCTGGAACTGGATATACATATCAACCGCTACTAGAGTTCAGTGATCCCCCACCAACAGTAACAGCAGTTCTTGAAGCAACTATTGGTGCTGGTGGAACGATTCAAAGTGTTGGTATTACATCTGCTGGTGACGGATACACATTTACACCTACAGTAACATTCCCACCCCCACCCAACGTCATTGAGAGTGCAGTATTCGTCAATGATGGTAGTGTCACTGTTGACGGTGGTTTTGAAGGTTGGTACTTGCAACCAGCAGGTTCATACTATTACACTGCTCACGGTGCAAATTCTTATACTCAAGGAACCATTGAACAATATGAAATGAGTAGTGGTTTTGATCCAAACACCGCATCTCAAGTGAATGTACTCACATTAAATACTGGTGGTCTTAACTTCACATATGCTACTGGTGTTGAATTTAAACCAGATGGCACAAGAATGTACGTTACTGGTTTAACAAACTCAGGTAATAAAGTTGCACAATATGATCTTAGCACCCCATGGGACATCCTTACAGCAACATTAGCAGGTAATGTTAGTTTCCCTGCTTTAGCAGGAGTTAGATTCCAGGATAATGGCAATCATATGTTTGTTCTTGACACTCAAGATCCAGACACCATCAAAAAATATGAATGTACTGTTCCTTGGGATATAACTTCTATCTTCCCACTCCCAGTACAAACAACAAATATATCTGTCATCTGTCAACCAACCGAATCATCTATTCGTGGGTTCTCATTTAAAGATGATGGAACTCGAATGTATGTTAGTGGTACAGATAACAACTCTACATTTGTGATTACCTTAAATACTGCCTGGGATCTCAGTTCCTTGACGCTTCTTGGTGCTCTCAACGTTCAAAATGCTAGTGGTGACTCCACTCCATTGGACGTATTTACCAACCCATTTGAAACTCTATTCTTTATTGGTGGTTCAATCAATAGAAAGATATACACATATGATACTGACGTAACTGCCACGGCAACTGCAACTGTAGGTGTTGGAACTAGAGCAGAAACTATCGTCGATATTACTGTGACAAAACCTGGATCTGGATACACAACTGCTCCACTACCATCTATTGCAATTCAAGGACCAATTCCACATAGAACAGCAAAGGGATATGTGACTATTGCCAATGGTTCCGTAGATCAAGTTGTAATTCAAGACCGTGGTTACAACTATAGAACTGCACCAACTGCGACAATACAACCTCCACTGTCAGCAATCACTGCAACTGGAGTCATTAAAACAGAGAATGGAGAAGTAAAAGAGATTACTCTTACAAATGCTGGAAGAGGTTACAATTCCATGCCTGATGTATTCTTCAGTAAACCAGGACCAACGTATACTCCACAAGTAGATGAGGTATATGAAAGTAATGGGCAGGAATGGAAGTTTGATGGATTCAACTGGAGAAAAAGAATTACATACGGTACAGTCTACTTTGATGAAGAAGCAAATGACTTAATCGAAATCAATGGCGCATTATCTTCTAGACCAGTGACAAATTATGAATATGAAGAAAAATCAGAGAATGATAAGAGATCAATCTATGTCCTCAAAAAAGAATATCTCTCCATGTTGTTCAATGATCTAGAAGATATCATGCCATATAAAAAAGGATCTGGAGGTTATGTCTCCAGATCCCTTAAGAAGGGCGATAACCCTCGTTTGTACAACTAATACTTACTTAAAAAATAAGTTGAAGTATGCTGCTATGACCAAAAGAGTCAAGCAAAACTGATTGTACTTCATCAACTCTCAGCAAGTCGCTGGAAGTAAGACAGAGCATCATCATCACCATCATCAGAAGATTCTTTAGGGGTGATGTCAGGTGCGTTGAAGTCAGAACGAGGACCAAGATTGTCAAGTTCTTGCTTCAGATCTGCAGGAAGTTCAGACTCCTGTTGGCGGTTGCCAAAACTAGGAGAGAAGTTGCCGCGCATGTTGTCCTCATTTTGGACTTCCTCATCTTGGAGACGAGGAGTGCCCTTACGACCAAGAACGTAATCCAGACGGGTCTGGAGTTGCTCATAGGTCTTGAACTGATCAGCAGCAGTCATTGCAGCAAGAGAGTGCTGCGTCTTCCAGAGTGCTTCCAGAGCATCATCATCGTCCAGCAGTGCTGAAGGAGAGTCAAACTCAGACTTATCATAGTTCCAATAACCATCAACCTTACGGATCTTCAGTTTGAAGTTCGCGCCTTGCCAGAAGTCAAAGGGGTTGATAGGAGTCTCATCTTCAAACTCAGGTTGCATTGCTGCCATGATCTTATCAAAGATCTTCTTACCAAACTTGAAGAGGAAGACGTTGCCATCATTTGCAGGATTGGCAGGATCCTTTACGACATAGATGTTCGCATAGTAAGAGAGTTTACGCTTTTGCTTGCGAACGATCTCCTTATCCTTATCATTACCACTGTTCCACAGGGTACGGTTGTATTCAGACACAGGATCTTTCTGACCAATGGTGGTCAGAGAGTTCTCAATATACCAACCGCCAGGACCTTGGAATCCGTGAGAGTACATCTTCACCCAGGGAAGATCTTCTCCATCAGGAGCGGGGAGGAATCGAATAACGGCATAACCGTTGCCCGTTTTATCCATTTCGGGCTTCCAAAGACGATCATCACCGCCGCTGGAATTGCTATTCATCTTCTCAACTTCTTTGACCAGTTTTTGAGTCAAAGAACCAAGAGAGGACTGTTTCTTAAGATTTGCGAAAGACATTAGATTACCTCGGATTTGTTTGTATTCGGCTTGTGTGTACCCATAGGGCACTTGCGGCGAGTACGGACCTATAATAGTGCAAGTGCCCGTGGTTGTCAAACTTCTTTTTCTTCTACCTGCTCCTTCATGTGACCCACCAACTTCTCCATGTTACTGAAGATCATGTTCATGTCAGCATTTTCTGGCATACCAAGCATGGCGGCAGACTTGACAATATTTGATTTCATCTTCTGTGCCTCTGGATCATCAGATAACGATAATCTGGCATAAAGGACTTTTTGCTTGTCAATCAGTTGTGACAGAAGATCAACATGTGCCAACTTATCTTCCTTATTCATCTGATAAAAACTGAACATGTTTTTGTACAGTTTTTCTTGGAGATCGTTAATATGGACAATTTCTGCCCGCACAACATCTGAGTCAAAAAATGTCATAAAACACAGTCCTTTAAAATCTTACGAAATTTGAATATATCGATATTTAGGAACGAATCGTACTTCTTAATATTTTTAGATACTTGCTCCCAAATAGGATCTTGCAGTTTTTTGTCAAAATCCTTACTAAACTGAAATATGCGATTATAGATAACCAACGTCTCAATACAAATATCACCACTTAGATGTTTTTTGAGAAGGGGTGGGTGACCAGACTTGCAGTCAAAAACATCCTCAACTTCATATTCACTAAACAAGTCAGTAGACTCATTTTTAAAGATATAACTCAACGACTCATTGCGCTTCTTCCAGGAATTATATGTAGATTCCCCCTCACGGATGAGTTGCCCAATCCACATGGCACTAGCATCTGTGGATTCAACAAAATTTGACACAAAAAAGTTAACGACCTCTTGGTCGTTCTTTTGGCGACTCATCTTCTCAAACCAATAACGGTCCTTCCTCTTATAAAAGGACTGTAGAGAGGCACGAGTCTTGCCATTATATCTGTGGTAGTCGTATTTATCTTTTGTGAAGTGGTTCTTCAATCCCAGATAAGTTTTATACACGTCAAAGGGAGTCATTTTAACAAAAAGGGTTTTCACGAAATTTTCCCCGCGATAAATTTTCCGACTTTTTCTGAATTAAAAGATCAATTTCGCTCTGGAGGTTCGCTTAAGGAAGTTCAACTCCATTGCATCATACTTAATCTTCTCCTTCAAAGGTTTGGAGATAAGTTTAGGAACTGACTCTAAGTCAATACCATTACACTCACAGAAGTAAATGATGGCATCAATGTAATTCATTTCCTTGTTGTCTCTCACTAAGTATTCAATCTCTTGAGCAAACTTAGTGGGACAAAAAAACTTCTTCTCCAGTACCTTTTCAAATTCATCTTCTGCTTTACTGGGCATAGGTCTCCAGTTTGTAGTTAAGAAATTCTCTAATGTACTCTTGTAGTAGCTTGATGTACTTGGTTTTGTCGCGCTCTTCATAAACAACACACTCTCCATTTTCACATGCCATAATAATGACAAGTTTTTTTACTGATATACCAGTGAGTTCATAGAGCATACACCCATACGCCATGCACTGAACAAAGTAATGTTCAATCCACTCTACTGGTTTTGGTTTTTTTGAGGTCTTAAAATCAATAATTGCCAACTCGCCGTCGAATTCGGCAATACAGTCTACGGTTCCAGCTACACCAAGAACCTTACTATATAGAGAACTTTCTAGAGCGTGAATATTATCAATCTTGTTTAACTCTGGTTTAGCAATCTTAAAAAGATAGTCTGATAACGGTTGAACTTCGGGGAGACCCTCATTCTTTAGGTAACACTCGGTAAGAGTGTGCATGTCTGTACCACGACTAGTCGCTTGTCTAGTAATTCGATCCGCAGTCGCTTCACCAACCTTTTTGCGCCACTTAGCAAAGAAGGCACGGTTCTTATGACTAGTGACAGAAGTGATGGATACTAGTTTCAGTAACTCATCAGCATCTGGCACTTGATAGTAACGGACTCCATCAATAGTCTCCCTGCTAAGGGCAGGGAGATCCAGATCAACATGATTAAACATCAAAAACCTAATTCGTGTTTTGCAAAAAGATATTCCTTACAGAGACCAGAACGGACAATATCATCGAGACCAAACTCAATGATGTCAAACGATGGCATTACCCTAAGAATCTTCATGAAGTCGATGATACCATTTCTCTCATTGGTTTTCTGCAAGTCAGTCTGAGTTGCATCACCACAGAAACAAATTTTGGTGTTATCACCTGCCCTTGTAATTATACTATCAAGTTCATGAAAATTCAAGTTTTGGAATTCATCAACGATAATAATTGCTTTGTCGAGAGTAGTTCCTCTGAGGAATGAGGTGGACCAGAAGCTTACAGTACCCTGAGTCTTCAAGTTGCCATACAGCATCTCAAAGTCAGCATCAGTTGCCATCTGGAACATGTACTTGACCATGTTCTTATAAGGAATCTGGTAGATATCTGCCTTATCCTCGTGAGTTCCAGGCAGGAATCCAATCTCTCTAGTTGCTACCAGAGAACGTACAATGTAGATCTTCTCGTATGGTGTGTTCTCATCAAGAACATCTCTAAGGGCATTATAGAATGTAATAAAAGTCTTACCCGTTCCTGCTGCACCATAAGCGACAATGTTTTTATCATCGTCAAAAGAGTCGTACAGTTTTGACTGATTATCAGTCAGAGGATCAATCTCTAAAAGGAATTCAGAGTTGATTGGTTTGCGCCTCTTCATTTGTTTGGCGGTCATGCCAACACCGATTGGTTGTAGGTCAGACTTTCTTTTTCTTGCCATACGGGTAAATCTTGGGTAGGTTGACTGTTATTTAGAACGTGGTGCCACAAATACATCGCAGCACCAGCAGCTGTTCCCCCATCGTGTGCAATAGGGTCGATGTAGAAGTTTATGTGAGGGAATTCTTTGGCGTACTCATAGTTATTAACACAGTTTAAAAAATATCCACCAGAGAGCACTACGTTTTTCGTTTCGACTTTCTCAAGAAGGGATCGAATAAGACGAATAGTGTGCTTTCTAGTTTCATCCTGTGCTTTTTTAGTTAAGTTTGCAATGAGATCAAAGTCAAATTCTGGAGTGTAATACTCTGCAGGATCTAACGTTGGATCATCATAACATCGCCTATAACTATTTAATATAGTTTGATTGTCTGTGACCCAAGTATCTGAACTTTCGTCATAAACAAACCAATCTTTAGTACATGCCTTGTCAGCATCACCATAAGGTGAGATTCCCATCAACTTCCCAGCACTAGAGAATCCAGTAATCTGCATGATACTGTTGAAGATCCACCCACAACTAGCAGTTGTTGATAGTACATACTTATCATCAACTACAACGGGTTTAGATTGTACTCTAAAACAATCTCCTTGCGGAGTGTACACCTGCTTAACAAGTTCCACTTCACCACTAGAGAATCTATACATCGATTCAGACTCTCTAAGGGTAATGTAGTCATTAAAGTAATGTCCTCCACCATCTAAAACCAATGCTGCTGCTTGGTCAAAACCAGATGCGTAAAATGCATTGCAAGCATGATAAAGATGATGCTCCCAGTAATAATGAGAATCACCAAAAGTAATTCCATATCTACCAAGATTGTCCTTCACATCCTGGATGATATCTTCATCTGGATAATCATAGGTGTGTATTCCATTGATCTTTCCATAAGAAGAGAATGTAATGTGATCTAGATGACGAGTGTATCTCACAATATCCATGAGACATCTCATCATGTTGCCAGGCAACCACTCTTCTTCTTTGATGCCGTTGTATCGGTCATCTTCCATGTAGTAGATCAACTCACCATCTTCAACCAATGCGATTGATGGATGGTGAGAGATATTAACTCCAAGAATGAACATAATTAAAGTTTCTTGACTGTAGATCCAGGTGCCTTAGATGCTTTGTCAAGAACTTCATTCCATTCTGGTCGCTGCTTGATCAGTCGGGACTGCCAATCACTAACCTCAACACCCAAACCTGGAGAATTCTCGGCGGTAAAGTAACGTTCCCAATCTGGGTTATCAATTTTCCACTGATCCCATTCGTGAATACTCATCTTCACTTCTTTGGTCTCACCAGTTTCTTTATGCTTAACGGGGTATGTTGCCATTACTTCCACTCCAGTGCTTCTGAGATGATTGGGAACTGCTCAATGAAGATGGCACGAATGTCTTCAGCGAGTTCCATGTGTTCCTTCTGTGTGCCGTTTGCAGTACGCAGTTCCAGATAATGCAACCATGATCGAACATTTCCGCTCATGTAGAGTCTTGTTTGCGTGTTTTGGGGAAGCACGAAACGAGCACACTCCTTTGCCACGCCTTTATCAAGCAGTGCATTATAAACTTCAAGACTTTGCTTGAAGTGTTCTGCAATCATCGCCTCCATGTATGCTTTATCGCGTGGATTGATATCATCAATAGAGTTTTGACGATTCTTTGTATCCTGACTACGAAGATCTGGAATAGGAATTTCAAATTGAAGTTCCTTACTATCAGCATAGCGTTGTGAAAACTGTTGATATGTGAAGCTACGGTGCCTAAGGCACTGAGTTGCCACTGCAAGTGAGGTATTTAGTTCAACCGTCATGAATGCGTGCTCAAAGATGCTCCAGTGACGATGCTTGATGCAATACTTCAGGAGTCCAGCAAAACTATCGTTGTCCTGGTTCTTTGGATTTGAAACACGGGCACAGTATGCAATCTGCTTCTCCGCGTCAGGGGTAACACTGATAAGTTTTGCGCTCATTTAATTCTCCAAATAATTCTTAAAAATTTCCAATGCATCATTCCAGTGAATGAATTTTCCTCTTTGATCCTGTGGGACAAAACAGAGAGTCCATCGTCCGCGATCTGTTGGGTTGTTAGTCCCGTGAAGCATACCGATGTTTACTAGACTTGGTTTGTTTGTATTCGCCTCGTATAAGAAGTCACAATCCTCTTCCTTTGCCCATAGGTTGTCATGGAATTCAGAGGTTGCGCCAGCATAACCAAGCATCTTCTTTCGATAAGTCTTCTCTGACTTCCACCATTGTATCACGCCTTCCTCAGGACCCCAAGTGATATTGATCTTTGCATGGTGAGTATATGCACCATGATCAGTATGAATAGGAATCTTTGAGTGTGGTGGAGTGTAAAAGACTTCCTTCAATGCAAGAATAAGTCCAAGATCATTGAACCATTCCTCTACAGGATAGAATGGGTAGTCATTGATATAGAAGTGCTTAATCGTCTTCCCCTCCTCTTTGAACATGTCAAGAGGACCTATGGTAAATGGAAGGTTGAGATATCTATGATACCAATTAGTCGCAGTACCCATCATCATCGTTGTAAATTTCATCATAGTCCCCTTCTATTGGGAGAGGGGAGAATCCTTCTGTATATGAATCAACATCAGAATAAACTTCAGACTCAATCTCTTCGATCAATCCTTTTAATTTACCAAGGAGTATCTTTAACTTCTCTCGTTCCATCAGTAATTTAGATACACTTAAACATTATAGTACAAAAAAAGAGGGGTCGCAACCCCCCTTCAAACTACTTGATCTTCCAGCTCATTATGCTTCTGGATTTTAATTGAACCCGTTTAGCGTAATGCACACCACGATAAGTTAAAAACGCAAAGGTTTCATCTGGATCGTGTTTATCTGGGTCAAATACTGGAAGGTCATAAAAAAATCTGACCTTCAGCATTCTTTACTCCTCAACCTAACTTTTTAAGGAGCAGTAGTTCACCATACAACAGGAGAATAAATGCCGCGCTAAAGAGGGAACCTAGTCCCGCAACTTGTAGTGCTTGCATATCGTCCTCACTTGATGTAGGTGTGACCACGGTAGCAGAATGCTCCGTGAACTTCATCACGCTCTTCACAGCGACGATCAAAGACCACTCCGCGATAAGCGGTGTGAGAGATTTGAGCTTCGTGAAGTGCAGCTGCTTTTTCGATCTGCTTTTTGATGATGTTAAGGGTGTTCATTTGTCGTTACCTGAATAGAATGGAAAGTTAACCTTCTCAGCTTGCGCTGGATCCGTTTTCCCGTTCCTTCAGTCGTTTGCGTCCCAATAGAATTCGCATTCAGGTACAGAGTCCTTTACGGTCTCTACTAACTCCATCACTATATGTGGTGATAGTTCTGACTCGTTTGCTTTGATCCTGAGCAGTAATGCATCAGCATCAGCACATGCCATTCCTGAATACAGAAGTAATTCAAACATGGGATGAACGCTCCGTTCCGCGACTTACTTGCGTCTTATACTTCGACCACGCACTCATAAGGTGTATGACGTAAGAACTTTCTTTTCATGCTCTCACGAATTCCCACATTTTCGGGACGAGAATAATACTCATCCTTATATAGGTTCGTGATCGCTTCTTGAGATTGCTCACAGGTCATCATCCAGTCGTAGGCACCACTGACAAGGTAGTCACTGGTAACCTCTTGCGTACTGAATGCCATGAGAAGCATTAGAAGAGGCATAAGATGAACGTACTGTCATTATAGACTGACATTACTATGTATGCAACTAGTTTAGTATAACGCTATACCAACTTTATACTTCTTTATGCTTCTTCCCAATCAAAGAAAAATACCTGGGTCAATCTACCAGTTTCAATACTGTCACCAAACCCAGGAACAATACTTCTGTGAAGTAAATCTCCCCTATAAAGAACAAGACGATTGTAAACATTACCAATCATGGTAATTAGATTCTCATTCTTATCGAATATTCCTGTTCCAGAATCTATGGGGGCATTAGGTGTAAGGTACAAAACTCCTGCCCACTCACTCTTATCTTTATGAATCCAGGTTTTTTCTCCCTCTAGGCACAACTGAAATCTAAAGCAGTCCATGTTGTCTCTGAACTGAATAGGACCATACTCTTGAGTGCCTAGGATTAAATCAATCTTATCACCAATCATGTTCTGATAGTCCTTATCAGCAGCATCTGATCGATGACCAGGGAAGGTTCCTGAAGTATTGAACTCAATTTGTAAGGCAGACTCCCTAACAGCATCAGGATTATCTAGGAAGTCGTCAACGATAATCGTATTGACTCTCACAAGAACATTCCCTGTTCACTCATGAACTTGAGAGTCTCCTTCAAAGATCCACGATGATTCAATCCAATGGCAATCTGAGGATACTCTGCTTCACTACCAAACTCAGCACGGAACTGTCTATCACTGAAATCAGCACCAAGCAAAAACTGTTTTACATCTTGTCCACAGGCTTCAAGAACCATAACTGCACGTTCAGATTCTTGACCTCCGTTACCATAAACTAATGCTTGCATAACAATCTTCTTAACTACTAACTGTTTTGTTTTATCACACCAGACATAGTTGGTTACTTTACCATCTTTGTCTATCACGCTACAAATACTACGATTAGTCACGCTGTCTCCAGTCATCTGGTTTGTCTTGCTTAAACCAATCTACAATTTCATCGGCACCGCTGAACCCCGTTTTGTAATTAGATGGGTCAGGGTCTCCTAGTCCCATCTTATTCATAAAATCATCCATACTACCCTCCTCAATATCTTGAGCAGCATGGCGGCGTGCTTTGCGTAACCATTCTCTAGCAGTGGTATTTGCTTTGGACAATTTCTCTGCCCAAATCATATCACTTAAATCAACCTCTTCTTTATTGGAGATCTTTCTGCAGATGCCTTCCAAACGAAGACGATATTGGGTTGACAACATAGTGACGTATCCCTTTAGATTTATTTATTGAGACCAGCAATAACAGCATCCAGCTTCTCTGCACGACCAAGATAATAATCTCTCTGCTCTTCCAGAGCACAGTTAATATCATCCACAATGACTTCAACATCAATGTCGTCATTGAAGTAGGTCTGAATTGCTTCAGTCAAGTATCTCTTCCTATTCCACTCAGGGGAATAGGGTCTATAGTTTGACATAATAAAACGTATTCATGCCGATAGTTTAATTGACTCCAGACAATTTGTCAACTAGTGCTCTTTGTATTTGTCTGGGTTCTTCTTCACATCATAAATGAAATAACTAAAGGGAACCAAAAGCAAGGTTCCCATCAGCGATCCAATCAAGGCAGGATCAAGCGCCGTCAGTATCTTGTGAATCATTGTCCTCTCCGTATTCTTTTAAGAGATTATTGACAAGTGTTTCACTCCCATCCAGATTTTTAATCTCATAGAGGGGAGACTTCATATACTTTTTGATCTTTTTATATTCTTTGATCAGTTTTTCTACTTCTTCTTTTTGTACGAAGACTTTTGCTTTACCGTCTCCAGCACCAAATCCATTAGACATTATTTTTTACCTTTAGGTGGATTATATAACTTAGGATTCATCGTACCTGAAGATTGTTTAAACTCAATAAGGTCATGTCGGTACATGTCCCAGTAGTGATCAAAAATATCTACCTGTTTAGCAGACATGACTAAATCATAACACTTACGACCACTCTTCATATAAGTTACAAAATAAGCAGTGCAAGGCAGTGACTTATCATCGACTGCTGCAGGATCACAATCTTCGTGAAGTATTCTGATTTTGGTTTTACTCAACTACGACCTCCCCACTGGATATCTGGATATGCCTCAGCGATGGCAGACTTAGTAATTTTGTACCTAGTCTGCAACTTCTTATCCTTAACCAAAACCATGATCTCGGCTTCCCTAGGATGAAGTCCTTCAAGCATTTGAATGAACATCGTCTCTCTACGGAGACTAGTAAGGGATGGGTTGCCTCCTTGCAAATAATTGTAGAAGTTCTGCCATTCCTTACGAATAGAAGTTGCCCTCTTACGAACAACTTCATCCATTTTAGACAGACCGTCAACCTTATTCAACTTCTCAATCGAAGCAGACAGGGATTCGTTTTGTGCAGTCTGCTCTTCTGCACGAGAGTAAGGTACATCACCCTCAGGAAGAGCAGACACAGCAGTGTCATCAAAATTCCAAATCAGAAGTGCGACCAGACCTTCAGTCCTGTATTTTTGCAACACCTCCGCCTTCTTAGCAACTGTCCTCTGTCCATGAACCAGATCAAGGATCTCATGCATGAAGGGGTTTGGTTGCAATTCAGGAATAGGTTTAGTCGTCTTCTTCTTCGTAGTCGTCATAGCCATTTTCAAATCGTACTGCTAAAATTTCATCGGGAAGAATGTTCCCATTTTCGTCAAACATTTCGGGATGTGTATAGACTGGTGAGGACATTAGTACATGTTCCTTCGCCATCCAACCAACCACTCCGCCCACAATGAGCATCATTATGGAAAACAATGCGGAGAATGTAAGTGTAATTGCTAACATCGGACTGCTCCCGAGATTACCTCTTTTTAATAATACCAAGTTTTATTTCAAAATGGAAGTGTATCTCTCGCTTTAGGAGAGAGATCACCTTCCCAAACATTATGCCGAATGTTTTAGGTTTTGGTTCCTCCCTCCTGCTGCGATGTCGCAACATTAACTCGAATCCCCTATTGATATCAGGAGAATCTTCTGCTTTATTTAGTTGACTTCTTTCGTCTTCCTGGTTTCTTGTCATTACTGTATCTCCAGGCATCTTCAAGAATACCGTAGAGATATTCCTTTATTTTTCTTGCTTGTGGTTTTGGAATGTGACCGTATCCCTCTCGCAATTGCTTGTGAGTATCGTCTTGACCACCCAGAAGATACTCTTCCAGATCCAAAATCAACAAGTTGATCTCTGCCGCCGTCTTGCTTTCAATAAACTCGTCAGCATGTCGGCGCTTAGCATTACAAATTTTTAGATAGTCGTACATTTTAAGTACGAATTTACCTTCAAAGGCATAGTCAATTGCTTTCTCAACATCATAGTAGAGTGCAAAGTCAATGTCCTCTTCCATTAGTGCAGACACCATTTTAAAATTATATATCAAAAAGTGGATTTAAACAACTGTTTGGTCTCGTAAAACCAAAGATAATCTAAAGTAGATTCGTTCAAAGTTTTGAGTGCTTCATCTGCCGTATCAACCAGAGGTTGACCAGCAAGATTAAAACTGGTGTTCAATAGAATACCATGACCTGTCACCTTTTTATACTCCTTAAGGATATCATACATGTGACCAGATGCAACTGTCTGAACTCTACATGTTCCATCCACATGAGTTACACCAGGAATTATATCAGACTTCACAGGGAACGAAACCGTCATGAATCTGCTGGGACATGCATTCTCAAAGTATAGGTGAGCATCCTCTTCCAAAACCATAGCAGCAAATGGTCTATACCATTCTCTCTTCTTTATTGTATTCACAATCTCTCTGGCATCTGGATTCAATGCATTGAATAGTATGGATCGATTACCTAATGCCCTCTCACCCGCCTCTGCCTGCCCGTAGAAGACCGCTACAGACTTGTTTTGGCATAGTAGATCCACCACATGTTTAGTATCTGCAGTAACACCCTTATATGCGGACACATTCTGAGCAACTCCATGATAAGAAGTAGTCTCCATCGGATGTATTGTAAAATCTTTTGTTAGTGTTCTGTACATATACATGGCAGCACCAATTGAGATACCTCCATCATTACAAAGAGGTTCAAAAAAGAATTCAACATCTGGAAATTCTTGCATCAACTGATAGTTAGTAACTATGTTCATGGCATATCCACCACTTAAGCAAACTCTTTTTATTCCTGTTGCTTCTACATGCGTCCTAATAATGTCAATGGTCATCTCCATACACTGCTTTTGAACTTCGTAGCAATAATCAGCATACTTTTGATAATTATCTTGCGTAATATCTAGAGAGTATTCATCCATCTCTCCGTTCAAAACAGATAAGAATTGTAAATTATCTTCAAAATAATTTTCTATATGTGACCTTGCATTAAAACCAGTCAAACTCATCCAAGGAATAGGTTTTCCGTATGAAGATAGTCCCATTGCCTTGCCACAATCTTGAATGGTTTGTCCCATTGCTAAAGCAGCTGAATTGTATAGGTTACCAATGTTTGCATATCCAGAATTAATATCCCTAATTTGATATACACATTTACCAGAAATCTTTTTTATATCTCTATCTTTAAATTCACCAGCAGACCAGTATCCTTTATATAATTTCTTAAAAACATTTGGATAACTTACATGATAAACAGATTCACACTCTACAGTTTGCTCATACTTAGAACTCAAACGAGTTCCTGCAGCATCAATAACAACAACTAAAGATTCATTAAAACCACTATTGTAAAATGCATTTGACGCATGGAATAAATGATGCTCCCAAGGTGGATCCAAAAAATGTGCTTGAGGTGCAAATGATTTGAGAATATTATTTAATTGCTTTGCTTTTTTGTCTTCTAATTGATTAACGTTTAAAATATAATCAACATCTTTAAGAAGATCCTCATCAATGATTGTCCTAATTATTGCATTGTGATTTGTGTCATGCTTTACTCCAGTATATCTCTCTTCTTTTAGATACCTCTCAACCTTCCCATCAACAACAAAGGTTGCAGAAGAATCATGACCACCACCAAATATGCTTAGAACTCGCATAATAAATATCTATTATTGAATCTTTGTAATGGAAGTTAGGAATAAGTTATTTAAATTATATCAGAACCTAACTCCAGTTGCTCTCCCTAAATGGTTGAGTCCTGTTATAGAAGACAAGAACTCCTGTATAAAATCTTATGTCTGGAGGACGGAGACTCTACGCAGAATAAGACTTTGTGAACTTCATATTCGTGGTAAGTTCGTTGCAGAATCTCTTGTTATATATCCAGACTTCCAATACGACGCTCCTGTCTTTGGAACAGAGTATGTAAAATGTGGTAACGTAAAATATTTTGGGACCATAGACTTCCATCCACTAGAAGGAAGCAAAGAATATTCAGACAAATATATTCAAAAGTATCTTGGAGATCAAGAGGATAGAGTAAAAGATAAGTCAAAGATCTATGATCTAGATACATACTTCTCCAAAAAACTCTGGATCAAAACTGATCGTCAAGATTTTTATGACGAGTACATTGATAAGTTAGATCTGTATCTTAGAAGATATCAAGAATGCACAAAAAAATGTGAGCGGTCTCCCGCTCACATTTTTCAAAAAGGTTATGACCATCATCTATCATATACAGATCCTGCATACGGTATCATAAAATCATACTACACCAAGCAGTTTGCTAGAAAGTATATTGATGGTTTTTTATTCGATCTCGCTCAATGATTATCTAGCGGGGAAGTAACCATCTCGCTCCTTCATCCACCAGATTGCATCACCACATCCTCCAAGTAGTTCTTCTCCGATGTAGACGCGAGGAAATGTTGCATCATCTCCAAACTTTTCAGTGAACTCCTCACGAGTAAAATTGGTTCCAAGTTTTTTAAGTTCCCAATTACACCTTAGAGCATCCATAACATATTCAATTTTCTCGCAATAAGGACAATCATCCTTAGACCAAACAGTAAATTTTTCAGGTGACCTAGCCATATCAGTAAAAAATTAAACGGTGAAGATTACCCAACCTTGAGTTGAGTCAGAATATATTAATTCAAAAGATGCTCCCTCTGTATTAACAGTCATGTCTGCAGCATCGCCCATAATATTACTACTATTTCTTCCGATTGTCAAGTTATTGGTATCAAAAGTCTTTCTGGCATCAATAATTCTAACTTTATCTCCCTGTTGTGGAGATGCTGGTAAGGTAAGAGTCCATGTACCACCAGAAGTATCTGCCCAAACAGTTGTCCAAGCATCAATTGTGGTGTTATTAGTTAGACTTCTATATGTAGTATCTACACCTTGAATAGGAATCCATCTAGTGAGTGAGGCGTTCCATACTTCAAGGTTACCTGTGCTGGTATTACCTCTAAGTTGAGGAGTTGTAACTGTACCAACACCGATCTGACCCTTGACAATCAGATCTCCATTTGCCGCAACATTACCACCTGCCAGGAGTGCGGTAGTTGCAGCACCAATTACAACCTGAGTTTGAGTGGCTCCAGCGCCCACACGACCAAGAGTTGCAATACCACTAGTACCATTACTGGTATCAATGTTATTAGCAATAACCGTATCCGCGCAATAAACATATCTCCACTTCTTAGAGTCTTGACCTAAGTCAAAGGTATTAGTTGTACCAGGGGTAACGTTAGAGTTAACATTAGCATCAAGAACAACTGCATTCTCAGTACCAACGCCAGTGTTAACTGTACCACCCTGGAAGGTTACAGTACCGACAAAGGTAGCAACACCAGCAACATTAGCATTACCCTGGACTACAAGGTCATCTGTGACACTGATATGAGTCAATTCAGTATCACCAATTACCTTCAGTGCTTTACCTGCAGCGTCAGTAACACCAATAGATACTGCAGATTTTACATAAGCATTCTGAGATTGCATCGTGCCTGCAACACCGATGTCTCCAGAGAATGTAGTAAAGTTCTCATAATATCCAGAGAGAACAAAGTTAACAAGATTCTGATCGGAACTATCACTTCTAATGTAAAGAACGTCACCGCCAGCAGCTCTAATGTCTGTTCTAACGTGAGTTGTATCTCTAGGAACGGTATAATTGTACTCAAGATAATCTGTTGCTGTTGTTCCAAGACCAACTCTTACTTTAGTATCAAAGGATCCTCTATTACAAACAAACAGATTACCTCTGAACTGCTTGTAACTTGTAGGAATCATGAACAGCAATGTGCTGCTCTTCATGGACTCAGATACACCCTGAGCAAGGAATCCACCTTCCTCTCTATTCTCAGTCTCTGCTGCAAGCAGTGTGAATGTTACGTCAGTATGATTAGCACGTACAACAACACTCTCACCATCACCAAAGTAAATACTATCGGTCTCGTAATATTCTCCTCTTGGAATTACTCTGTTAAATACTAGGTAACCTTTTGTAGTGTCAAAATCTGACGCAGTTCCTGTAGAGAGACCAACTCGAATTTTAATTTCGGATGCACTACGATTAGTGATATATACCTTTCCTTCTACCAACTGACCAGCGGGTGCGGTATAAAGAACCTCGTTCGTATTCAGTGCAGTTGGCTTGATAGTTGCTAGAGATCCAAAAGCCATCGGATATATCCTGAAAATTGTTGCAGTAATATTATTTATTTGATATAATATTGGACAAAAAGATATGATAATTCTAACTGGTGCCAAAGGATTCATTGGCAAGTGCTTTGCAGAGAGACTTGACGATGAAGTAATTCTTGTGGACCAAGAAGATGCTTGGAGACTTTTTACTGACTTTGATAATTGGGATAAGGTCAATCTAATCCTACATCAAGGTGCCATCTCCTCTACAACAGAGAAGGATCTACAGAAGTTGTGGCACTATAACGTAGCATTCTCGTGTGCCCTACTTAATAAAGCAATAGAATATCAGATTCCAATTAAGTATGCATCGTCTGCATCTGTATATGGCAATCAAAGTATTCACCAAAAAGCAAAGACATATAATCCATTGAACCAATATGCAATCTCAAAGTTGCAGGTGGATTACACTGTCTTGGATAATATTGATAAGTTCTCTCTTGTTCAGGGGTTTAGATACTTCAACGTCTATGGAGACGGAGAGGATCATAAAGGCAATCAGGCAAGTCCTGTGAGTAAATTTACAAAAGAGATTAGAGAGACTGGTGAGCTCAATCTATTCAAGGGATCCAATAAGTTTCTCAGAGACTTTGTATGTGTTGATGATATCGTGAGTATTGTCATGAACAACACTGCAGGTAGTGGTATCTATGATATTGGTACTGGTTCACCAGTATCATTCCAGCATGTCGCAGAATTGGTTGCAAAAAAAGAGGATGGTAAAATCAATACCATCCCCTTCCCAGATCATTTAAAGGGTAAATACCAGACCTATACATGTGCTGACATGAAGTGGGTTGGTAATTATAAGTTTACAACGGTAGAAGAATATATTAATCGCCGCGAATGACTCTATAACTATCAGAATCAAAGTGTTGGGTTGAGAATTCAAACAGCTCAGTATCATTCAGTGCAACCATCTGATGCCTCAATCCAACAGGAACATGAAACTTATCCCCTGGAGTAAGAACAATCATGTCCGCCTTCGATAAATCATCTTCTTCACCATAATACAATGACATGAGACCACTCTGCAAGTAGAAGGTCTCATCTTTTATCTTGTGGTAATGCCATGAGCATCTCTTACCTTTCTCAAGGAACAAGATCTTACCACAATACATTTCATTATTAACGATCCACTTCTCATATCCCCAACCCTTGGGGACATATTTAATTGAAGAAGTCATTAGAATTTACCGCCTTATCATCTATGTAGTAGTCCGCCGATGGTTTACCCATGATAAGTTCATGATACTTACAATTCCAAATCCTTAGTTGAAGTTCTGTTAGCTCCCTCCAACGAGCATTAGCTTGAGTTGCATCATCATTATAGGTTCCCATACCTCTAGCAGTGAAGTATTTAATGTAGTGCCCCTCATCATACAACTTATTGATCTTCTCAATATTCTCCCTCATAGGAGTGCTTGCTTCGTACTTACAAGTCTTACAGGTGCCATTCTTAGCAGCAATAACACCATCAATATCAATACAATAAGTCTTCATTCCAGGAAGCAATGCTCTCATGAGTTATTCTCCTTATAATACATCAGTTTTGCCAATCCAATAGCGGTCCCAGCATCATTACTTACTGGTTCTACATAAAAATTTATATCCTTTGATAAATGATTTAAATATTCATAATTAGCAACACAGTTCAAAGCACAACCACCAGTTAAAATAAGATTCTTTGACCCAGACATCCTTACTGCTTGCTGTAACAGATTAATCATATATGATTCAAAATCTTTTTGCAACCTATACGCTAAGTTTGCAATCCTTTGCATCTTCTCATCCCATTCTGTATATTTCCAATGAGTTGGAAGATAATCATATGGAATAAAGTTTGCTCCACCAAAAGTTCTGTAGAACAATCTAGAATTAATTGATCCATCCTTAAGAACGAAGGGTTTGATGTTATCATCATCTCTTCCATATGGAGCAAGTCCCATAACTTTACCACACCCCAAAGATCCAAACCCAAGATAAGAAGATATTGAAGCATAGACCATGCCAATACCTATTGGCCACTCTCCATGTATGTCTCTAAGTTGAATATTATTAGAGTCACTCCTAGCACAAACATTCCTTGCTAACAAAGTAGCATCACTTGGATACTTCACATTAAATATACTCTCTGCTTCATGATAATCATAATCAATATGATTACCCATTCCATCAACTACAACAACACATGCATCTTCAAACCCAGAATTATAAAAACCACATAAAGCATGTAAAGCATGATGTTGTGTGACAGTTACTATTTCATCAGGATGAACACCAAATTTCTTTGAGATGATTGGTGTTAGTTCATTTACCTTTTTACTAACATTAATCTCATCATTGTAATCCAGACCAGTAAAACCCAAGGAACACCCAGGTTCAATTAGTTTTAAAAAAGTCTTTACAGGATACTCATCATTTTTTATTCTACTTAATCGTTCCTCTTCTAAAAATACTTCAATATCGCCACCCGAACATTTACACGCAGAAGCATCATGAGTAATATTAAATGCTATAGTCTTATTCATAAACCATGTGCCTCTTCATTACTGAGAACATAACAACCATAATGTTGAACTGCAATAGCAGATGCTTTATTTGCCATCGTTATTGCTGCTGCAATATCATTATACATTAAATACGCATAAGTCAATGCTGCTAAAAAGGTATCTCCTGCACCCACAACATCGAATACATTCACCTTCTCGGCAGGATATACATTACCCTCATATACCGTACCATTACCACCAACAGTAACAATCAAGTTCTCAGTGTTTGGTTTTACCACTAAGTTATCAAATTCTCTTTGATTGATTTTAAAGAATACATTTGGATAACTAAACAGTTCAGTCTTCTTAGTATCAATAAAAACTGGTCCTGGAAAGTTCTGACAGAATACTTCTAGATCATTTTTAGTTAGATATCCTTTATCATAATCAGATATAACCACAGCATCATACTGCATGTGAATGAATGCAGACTTTACTTCTGATGGTTTGAGAGAATCTATCTCATTCTCTTCATCAATACGAATTAGTTGTTGATTACTACCACGATCAACTATCCTACGCTTTACAATTGATTTCTTATTTGTAATATGATTTACAAATACACCAAAAGACTCTAGGTTTGCCTTAACATTAGCAGACATACCCTTATGAGTCTCAGTTCTATCATATTTAAGAACAGGTACAGGAGCTTCTGGACTAATACGCTCTACGTCTCCGTAGACATACTCATCATCACAAGTCTCTCCGATCAATAATACGTTGAATTGTTTTTGTGGTTGCATAATCACTAATTCTACTAAAGAATACTAACTTAGCAGCATACATTGATCCAATGACTGACTTACCTTCCCAGTCAGATCCAACAACCATTATATCTGGTTGTATAAAATTAATCAATACCTCTAATTCTAAATCAGAATCAAATAGGCTTACCTTATCTACTGCCTTTAAATTTTCTAAGAAGAACTTTCTCTCTTCTTGATTATATATTGGTCTTGACGGACCTTTCTTCTCTGATACTCTCCTATCAGTATCAATACCAACATAAAGTCTATCACCTAGAGACTTTGCAAAATTTAAAAGTTCTAGGTGACCCTTGTGTAATAGATCAAATGTACCATTTACAAACACTTTAGTTTGTGCCATTCATCTTCTCCTCAAACTCGGATAATGTAATTGCACTTCTACCAGACTCAAGGCTTTGTTTGTATGATTTGTATCTCTGGACAAAGTAATCAGCAGCACTTTCCGACAGGTAAGTTTTTCTCTGTGTTGGATATCCCATTTGGAGAAGCCAGTACAACCAGTTTGATCCACCAAATATAGAGGGTTTTCCATCTGTGATTGATGGTTCTACGCTATTGATGTTACTGAGTATAACAGATTCATACTGAGATGGGACATAGTTTTTCCGAACGTAGTCCCAAAAATCAGACTCTTTTTTGCTGATGGCATAATGAGAGGACACAAAGTCAGCACAGGTCTCAAACAAACTAATCATGTAAGAATTATATAAGTCTTGATCAAATGAATTAAATGACCTACCCTTTATAATTTCTACTGCTTTAGAAATCCCCTCTGTGATTAACGCCACTCCAGTGCTCTCAAGTGGTTCAATAAATCCAGCACTTAATCCAATAGAAATTACATTGTTCTGCCAAATATCTCTATCATAATATGGAGTCCAATCAATAATCTTCAAACTATCTCTATCTACTCTACCATCCCAGTATGCAACAAAAGCATCTTTAGCATCCTCAACATTAGTTATGTCCCTATTAAAAAGCATACCACTACCAATTCTAGTCTGAAGAGGGATCTTCCAAATCCATCCATCAGAAACAGCAGGACACTCAACATAAGGATGCTTCTCAGAATTAGTTCCACCCTTATACTTACAATCACCCTCTTCTAAGTATGGTACATGTCCAGCAACAGCAGTATTTACAAACAACCTTCCTTGAAGATCTACTCTGTCTCTCTCTTCTTTAAGAATACTTTTAAACCCAGTACAGTCAAAGAAGATATCTCCGTTGACTACAGATCCATCAGCAAGGACTAGAGATTGAATATTATTAAAAGCATCAACCCTCTTTCCAACAACACTAGATTGAACGTGCTTCAAAATAGAAGTATTCTTTAAGTGATCTTGAATATACTGAACTAATTTAGAGCAATCAATATGCCAGGCATAAGATTTCATATCAGCAACATCAACCTTATTATCTAAACTGAGATCATACAGGGGCAACAGTCCTTTAATATCTTCATCAGTATGAGATACAGCATCCCATAAAGGAACCTTATCATCTGCCATTGGAAAGTAGAATGGGTGCCATATAGAATTACCTTCCTCAACCCAATCTGGAAATAAAATCCCTGCTTTAGGAATTGCATCTACAGCAGGCATCCATTCTTGTGGATTAAGACCACAGTATTCATTAAGAAATTTATCAAACCCCAACAATGTAGCTTCACCAACACCCACTGCTGTCGATTCTTCTTTGTCTATCAGAATAACTCCAACATTAGGCATTCTATGGGTAACTGATAATGCAGTTAACCACCCAGAGGTTCCTCCACCAACGATTACAACAGTCTTAATCATTTAAGTATACTCCATGTAAATATTTCCAGATATAGATGTCCCCCCAGCACCTCTATTTACAGAGTGGAACAAAAAAGATGGGAAGATAATAATATCTCCTGGTCCAAGATCTGGTTTGTAGTCTAGAGGAAATCCCTCAACGTTTGTACCAAGTTGATTTTGAATATCTTTAATAGAAGGACTCAAAAACGATGTTTGAGACTTCATAGTCTCATAAATTATAAAACTCCACTGACATCCAGGATGAATGTGTACATCTTGATAGTCAGTCTCGGTGTATTTATTTCTCCACATAAATCCTAGTCTTGGATTTTGACCAAAGCAACCCGCTTCTGCAAGATTTTTAGTGATAACCCCACACAAATGTGCCGTTGCTTCTTCACTTAGGTTTAAATCATATCCATTACCAAATGAAGTTAGAGTCTGAGAATCCCACGTAGGAATTAATTCTTGTTCTGGAAAATTTAAAATGTCTAAGTCAATTTTGTCAATAAAAATTGGAATAGAAAAAATGTCTACTTTCATTTTCTAGCAGGGAGAGGATCCTTCCTCATAGTTTTGTATACTAAAGTTGCACGAAGACCGTGATAATAATCACCGTTTGGAGGAGCACCTCTATGTGGAATATTTCCTTTAAATAAACACACTCTACCTGGTTTTGGCAGAACTTCAATAGTCTCTCCATTCAATTCAATAATAGTAGGTCCTCCCCACTCAGGTTCCCACCTCTTATTAACGTAGTAAATCCAACTAATACCATTATCACAAGAGCAGTCTTGATGCATGAGCGTATCATGAATGTACTGCTGACCATTGACCAACACCTCTCCCATCTCTAACTCAAATGGAATAGAAGCAGTCACTGCATTATAAATCATGGGATATGCACTATCCTGTGAAGACTCAGACTTTGCAGGATAAATTGATTGCTTAAAGCAAGGAACCTCTAGATCTAAATCTGCACCTTTGTCATAATCAAAGTCTGGAGTTCCATCAGCATTTTCTTTATGCCCACTACACAGACCATATTGCCAACCAAATCCATGTAGAAGAACTTGGTCAACATGATGAACAAGATACCAAGGAAAGAGATTATCAATAACAAATACCTCATCTTCCGCCAGATCATACTGACGGAAATCTAAAATCTCTTTTGAGCAATCAATATGAATCATCAGTCATCTCCATTCTTAACTTCTACAAGCAACCCATACTCTGGGAGATAAAGGTATTCAATACGAGAGTTGTGAAGTGTACGAAGAGCATCATCTAAAGTCTCAACCAAAGGTTCTCCACCAAGATTGAATGAAGTATTAAAGATGATTGGGCAACCCGTCTGTTCATAGAACTCATTAATCAAACCGTAATAGTGAGGATTAACATCCTCCGTCACTGTTTGAATTCTACATGTACCATCAACATGAATGATTGCAGGAATCTTTTCTTCAATCCCCTCCTGACACTTAACAGCATACATCATAAATGGAGTATCTTCCATTCCACGAAGATCAAACCAATCATGAACATGTTCTTTAAGAATAGATCCAGCAAAGGGGCGGAAGTATTCCCTATGTTTAATCTCATTTACATGATCTTTACCATTAGGATCACGAGGATCATAGAGAATGGATCGATTACCAAGAGCACGAGGTCCTGCCTCGGACCTTCCTTGATACATTGCAACAATGTTTTTATCAGTAATCAAACTAACCACATCAGAATAAGTTACTCCTCCTCTGATAGCAGTAGCACCCCAATTAGTTGCTATTTGTTCAATGAATTCTGGTTCGTATGTATACTCTGGACCATAATAAAGATCCTTAATTCTTTCCCGAACAGTCATAGATTCACTCACTTGATGATACACAAAATATGCTGCACCGATTGCTGTGCCAGCATCATTACTCACAGGTTCAACAAAAAGATTAATACCCTCATCTTTAAGTTGATCAAGATACCAATAGTTTGCAACACAGTTCAAACCATATCCACCAGAAAGAACAACGTTCTTATTGCCAGACATCTTGACAACCTTTCGGATAAGATCAAGAACCATTTGCTGAGACTCGACCTGAATGGCATACGCCATATCCCTACGATTCTCTAGTGTAGTAAGATCAGATTCACCTTTAGGAGTTCTAAGGAATGGATATCTTCCCTCATTAACTACTGCACCATTGGGATAGGTAGGAACGATAACATCTCTATCGGCAGTCTTCCACTCAGCAGTTCCACCATGATCAGTATAAATGGATGGAATCAAATCATTTGGTTTGCCATATGGGAATAATCCCATAGTTTTACCTGCTTCGATTGGTGCCCAACCACAATACTGAGTCACTGCCTCATATGCCTTTGTAATACCAGCACTCTCATCAAGGATGAACTCATGAGTTCCCTCTTCTTTTTCACCCTCACTATCAAAATCATCAATCTTTGCAGATCCCCAAGGACCTCTTCCTGCTTGATGCTTGTAGATAGTTTTAAAGTTTGCAGGATACTCACAGGTAAATGCGGATTCCAACTCCCAGGTCATCTCAGTTTCTCTGCCGAGAGTCATGGGAATAAAAGTTCCTGCACCATCAACCACTAGAGATACTGCAGACTCAAAACCAGAGCGATAAAAAGCACAAGCAGCATGAAGTTTATGGTGAGTTCTACTAAGATCAATTACTTGAGGATGGTTATACAGATCTGCTTTACGATCAATCAAACCAAGTTTCCTTGCTAAACCAGTGTACATATTGTCACCAGTAAAATCAATCCTAGATGTATCATCCAAGGGTTGAGTATGTGCAATGACAAGATAATCAAGTCTATTAGTATACTCAAGGATTTTTACCATGGAGGCAAGTGGACCTCCATCGTATTTGTGACGAGACAGTCTCTCCTCTTCAAGAGACATAACCATCTCACCATCTTTTAGTAAGCAAATGCCAGAGTTATGTCCCCTAGCAATTGCTGCAATCCACTGTGCCATTCTTTACCTCACTTCAGTTTACTAAGGATGTCCCCAACCTGTGTGTCTACTTTGCTTTGTTCTGCAGTCTTTACATTATCTAAAAACCCATTACCTTTTGGTTTTTTAATAGTGGGTTTAGATGTTCCCTTTGGAACACCATAAACGGGTGTAGATTGAGAAGGCATCATCGCAGGTGCTTGTTGTTGTGGAGGGCAACAAGCATTATTAGATTGATTCTGTGCTGGTTTCTTATAGTTCGTATATGCAGTTCCTTTACCCATTCTCTTACGAACAGAAGCAACTACTTCCTTCTCTTGTTCTTTGGACAGTTCCATTGCTTGATCATTATAGCGATCAACTACCTCGTCCATAGTCAGTCTGATTGGAGAATACTTTCTGCGATCAAGACCAACATCAACAATATCAAAATCCTTACAATCTGGGTAAGAAATATTAATGGGGTAAGTAGATCCAGTTACAACAGTTGCAGTCTTACCAAATGCTTTAGCAAGATGCTGACCCATACTATCACATCCAAGGAAGTGATCAGCAGCATTAATAATTCCTGCCCACAGTCTCATGTCCTGAATCTGAGGTCTAGCAACTTTATACTTAGACTTCTCCTCATTCTCTTCAAGTGGGAATTGAATCTCACTCATGATAATGATAGCATAATCCTTCTTCAACTCGTTAATAATACTAACAATATTGTTGAGAGAAAAACTACGTGCCGAGGGATCAGCAATAAAGTCATCACCAACCTGTTCAACAGATCTACCAAATGGTTGAACAACTAATACTTTATTCTTACCACTTCCTTGGCGAACTTCTTCTACCGCATTGAATCCAGCAATCGCTTCCATCTTGCCAAGATTAACTGTTGGGGAAGGAAGTTCTCTAGGACCATCAAGTTCATTGATTTGAATATCAAATGCTTGAGAAAGACTACACTTTTGGTTGTAGTATTCCCAGATACGATATGGTTCTGTGGTAACAATATCTCTGTGCTTTAGTTCCTGTTCAAACAGACCTTTATGCCAGTTATCGAATACCTTTCCATCCAGAGTTGGATGTCCCTTAAAAAAATCGGTGCCTCCCTCACAAACGATAACAAAATCGTCGTGGGTCTCTGCATACTTTTCAAATGCAGGGATGGAGCAAATTACTCTGCCAGCTCCACCATTGACAAAAAATGCTTTTGATCTCATTAAATCAAACTCCGAATGGATAATGAATTATAATCTGGGTTATTTATCACATGAACATGACCTGTACCAAACGGTCACAGTGTTTGAACATATTCTTCTCCATGATAGCACCATGGATCATATTAGCGTCATATAATACTGCTTTATTATACTTCATATCAGACATATATTCAAGCTTTATTTTGTCAAACTCAGGAACATATGAATAGAACCCCGTGCCACCCTCACACTCTAATAATAAATTAAGATATATCACACACGCCCATTTATTTCTAGGACCATCGACGTGCATAATAATGTCTCTCCCATCATTTAAGATTTCCTGATTGTTTGTAACATTGACCAGGAATCTCATTCCAGACCAATAATAATCATGATGTTCTTTATCAAAATCAATATGCCACTCAGGATGATTGCATAATTGTTCAAATACACTGCTCAATTTTGTCAGTTCAAGATTGTCCTCACATACTCTCCGACCAACTACGGATTTAAGTAAGTCTTCATTCTCATCTCTAGTATACTTCTTTGCTTCTAGAGCAAACTTCCTAACCTCATCAGGATTTTTGTAAAAATTTTCTATCTCTATAACTTGTTTATCAAGTACCTTTACAACTCTTGCTTTAAGTTCATGATTTAAATCAAACATCATAGTAATGGCATCGCCCCATACTGTTTAGTTGGATATGCGTATTCAAAAACACTCCCAGGTATCACATCAAAACCAATGGTAAATCTTTTTCCAGAGTAATAAGAGTCATTTACAACTCTATGTCTTACATTACCATTACCGAAGTATATATTTCCAGTCTCATTTTTGATACTCCAATCCTCAAACTCGGTTGTAGTATCTTGTGGTTCTAATGCAATATACCCATGGAAGGGTGCTGAATGATTGTGCCAATCTAAAACTGTATTATGTTCATGCACATTTAACCATGCCTGTAACCAAATATTTTCTTCTTTTACATTTTCTCTAATTACATCTCTTAGTTTTCTAAAGATGTTTAGATAATGCAAAGATGGAGAGGAGACACTGAAGATATTATACAAATAATAACTCCATGTAGTGTCTCCAAATCCATCGGAGAGGAGACTATCATGACACATTACTGCTGTCTTGATAATCTCCGATTGGTTTTCTATAATATAGTCATGCTTGTAAATTTTATAATTCTCATTCATATTCTAATTATCAGAGAGTTTCAAATTCGCCTCTAGGAATAGCAGCATCAGTAGGACTTAATGGGAACATATAGTATGCCCAGTTAGGTGTTACACCAGCTGCTTGCATTGTAGCAGGGAAGTTTCTCAATTTAACACGATATGCTTTCCACTCTTCAAGCATCGTAGAAGGCATGTCAGTGCTGGTTCTCATGTCACACTGCTCAAGCATGTCGTTTCTCTTTCTTCTAATATCATCCCAAGTAATATCTTCGTCTCTATCAAGAAGTTTTTGGACGACAGTCCACCTATCCATAACAATTTCACCATCGACAACTCTTAAAGAATTCTTATCATAGATGTCAGCAGGCATCAATGGAGTTGAATAATAGAACTGTGGGTATCCATCAACCTCTGGGGTTGCTGCATGAGTTACATTAGCAGTGTACTCCTCTTGAAGTTCATCAACAACTGGACCTCTCAGTTCACAAACAAGAGGGTTGGTTGCACAATCAACTTCAAACCAATCAACAACATCTTCAGGCATGGGACGACCATCTGCGATGTCATCTTCTGTGAGTGGTCCGTGCTTCTCGGTTCCATCTTCACCAATTTGAAGATAGATTTTATCGGGGCCATTATAAGTTGCGGTTCTGGTGTTACCGTCAGTTTGTTCGTGATCGACTAAGAAGTCGTTGGGGAGAGCGAGATCGTACTCAACTCTAATTTGTCTGGTTGCCATAATAGTAATTCCTTTGTTTTGTTCAGGTTTACTCCTTCATTCTTATTTATAAGATATCATAAAAAAGAGGGTGCGGTTAGCACCCCCTTCACTTCCTTCACACGGAGTCTTTATTATATCAGACGTAAGTAATCTTGACAAGACCAGGACCTCCAGTACCACCCTGACCACAGCAGCGTTCGCAATAGTTAGTCATACCATTCTGCCCACCATGACCATATGGAACTCTCCAGCAACCACAACGAATCCAGCAGAAGTTGTTTGCCTGCATAACATTAGTTCCAATGAATGGAGCAGCAGTTGGAATAGTATATCTACCATGGCAATGGCAGAACACACCTCTTGGGTTCCAGTAATGTCCTCTGTGAGGACCCATTCCAAAGTCTCCACCATTGTTACCTGGTGCTAAGCAGCAAGGCCAGTAGGAGAAGCAAGCAAGAGACCAGCTATTCTCACCCCAACCAGGTTGACCACCGATTGCACAGAAGTTGGAGAGGTTGCATCCGTTGACGTAAGAGTTACATCCCTTACACGCAGAACACTCTCTAGAGCAGCAACGATAAACACCAGCAGCACAAATAGTGTATTGCCAACCTGCTTGAACATCAATAGTTTTTGTATTGTAATATCCACCTTGAGCACCACCGTAGATGTGGCAACGTCGGCATGAACAAGATCCAGAACCATTACCACCAGCACCCCAGAGTTCAAAAGTAGCTCTTCTTACACCAGTAGGGACTGTCCAGAGACAGCAGCAACCTGGACTGACTGCACATGCACAACCATAAACCCATTTAACATTCCAAGTGTCCAGACCACTTGTTGCAACCTGTGATGGACCAATAGATCCTGTTGGGAAGGATTCTCCGCTTACTTTCTTATAATTAGAATACTGTGCCATTTGTTGACGCTCTCTATAAGTTTATTTAGGATCAGAAGTATGTGATCTTAACGAGACCACCGCCACCAGTACCACCTTGACCACAGCAGCGTTCACAATATGAAGTCATAGCACTTGCACCACCATTACCATAAGGAACAGACCAACAAGCACACTTAATCCAGCACTCTCTAATAGACTGTGTAGACACCGTTCCAATCAGTGCAGCACCACTGGAGAACATCCCTTGGTTATAGCAATGGCAGAATCCTCTGTCATAAACAAATTCAGCACCAGACCAACTTCCTGTATGAGTGACTTGATACCAATCACCACCATGTTGTCCTGGTTGAACACAACACTCATTAACAGAGTGGCATAAGGTGTTCCAAGAAGTGTTTGCATATCCTCTTGCACCACCTCTAGCACAGAATCCACTCAGATTACATCCATTTACATAAGAAGTACATCCTTCACAACCAGAGCACTCTCTAGAGAGACAGGGATAAACACCAGCAGCACAGACAGTATATGTCCAACCCTCTTGAACATCAATGGTCTTTACGTTATAGTATCCACCACTTGAACCTCTGTAGTGATGGCAACGGTTGCATGAACATGCACCAGAACCATTACCACCAGAACCCCAAATTTGAATTTGAAGTGTCTTTACACCAGTAGGAACGCTCCAGAGGCAGCAACATCCAGGTGTGCATCGGCATGGTCCACCGTGGAACCACTTAACACCATAAGTTCCATTAAGAGCAGTACTAAAGTCTGCTGCTTCGATGGCACCATCTACGATACCCTCGGCACTTAATTTCTTGTAACTAGAATAGTTTGCCATTTCTTTTTATGCTCCGATCAAACGTAGGTAATCTTGACGAGTCCGCCGCCACCCATGCCACCTTGTCCGCAGCATCTCTCACAATAAGTGGTCATACCACTTTGTCCACCTACACCATATGGTACGTGCCAGCATCCACAACGGTTCCAGCAGTTGACAAGTGCCGATGCCGAACCAGATCCACCAGCAAGGAATGGTGCATTAGTAGTACAAGTCCACTGATAATTACAGTGGCAGAATACTGATCCACCCCAGTGACCAATGTGATTACCCATCTGGAAGTCAGCATTATTTGCTGTTGGTTCCGTACAACACTCAAAGTAGGAGTAACATGCAGTGTCCCAGTTGGTATTTGCTCTTCCGCAAGAACCACCATTAGCGCAGAATCCACTCAAATTACATCCATTTACATAAGATGAGCAACCCTTACAACCAACACATTCTCTAGAACAACATCTGTAAACTCCAGCAGCACAAATAGTGTATTGCCAACCACCTTGAACACTAATGGTTTTACTGGAGTAAAATCCTCCACCTGCACCTTGATAGTGATGACAACGGTTGCAAGAGCAGTGTCCGTTACCGTTTCCACCAGCACCCCAGAGTTCAAAAGTAACTCTCTTCACTCCAGTAGGGACTGTCCAGAGACAGCAGCAACCAGGAGAGCAAACCTGAGGTTGCCCATAAATGTGCTTCACATAATACTTAAGTCCCGCACTTGGATCAAGAGCGGAGTTAGGTACAGTGCCATCTATAACTTGACCTGCAACAATCTTTTTGTAACTTCCGTAGGATGCCATTTTTTACATTAATCCTCGTTCTATTATTTATATAAACGTACATAATAAAGAAGAGGGGGAACTCAACGTCCCCCCCGTGTCCTATACATCAGACGGAGAAGATTCTCCAACCATATGTATCGTTGTAGAAGATCAGATCGAATGCTGCACCTTCAGTTGTTACCGTCAGATCCGCTGCGTCACCCATGATACGCTTGCCATTTCTAGCAACCGTGAGTGTGTTGCTGTCGAAGGACTTAGCAACGTCAAGGATTCTGATAACATCGCCCTTGTTAGGAGACGCGGGGAGAGTAACAGTGTATCCACCACCGCTTGTATCACACCAGAGAGTCTGGAAGGAAGATGCGGAGTAAGTTGTAGTTACATCAATGTTCTGGAATCCACCGATGGGCACCCAAGCAGTTCCACTGTATCCTTCAAATGCACCCAGGTCTGTGTTGAATCTCAGTCCACCCTGGATTGGAGATACAGGTCTTTGTGCGGTTGTTCCCTTAGGTGGAACCATTGCCTCAACACCCATGCTGCCGCGTGTCAGGTATCCGCGAACCGCGAATTCAGTTGGGCAAGCGGTGTTGGAGTTACCACTCATGGTCTCGTCAGAGGAGAACTCGTTGATCGCCTCACCGATCTGACCACCCAGTGAACCCAGTCTCAGTTCTGTCAGACCAGACAGGTTGAACGCGGAAGCGTCCAGGGTAGCAGCACCAGTCAACTGGTTAACGGAGAAGAAGTCACCAACTCTGAAGTTACCACCTTGGTCAGTAGAGACGAAGAATACTCTACCAGGACCGAAGTTGTTGGTCTCATTACCCTGCTGTACGTTTGCCTCGTTAACGTTTGGATAGTTGGTTTCAATCTTGTTACCAACACCAATGGAGAGGAAGTCGTGACCAGTCAGACGTGCGTTAGAGAACTTAGTTCTAACTTCGACCATGGAACCACCGCCACCATCAAGGTTGTTAGTAGCACCAAGTCCAGTACGTGTATCAGGTGTTCTGATTCCCTTCTCAGGAGATACAGTAACAGTTACGCGACCAGAGTAAGTAACAGGAGAATCTCCAATGTCACCTCTGTACTGAGTCCAGGAAGTCTGGAATCCAGTTACATTGTTGATGATGTAGAATCTTGCATCATCATTGACCAGATCACTACCAATACCAGTGGTCTTAATACCAATCGCGTCACCAACCAGTGGTAAGTTAGCGCCATCAGCAAGGTCAAGTTCAAACAGAACGCCCTTCTGACCACCAACAGATCCTGCGACTGCGGAGACTTGAATAGCACCAGTTGTACCAGATCCAACGAAGTTCAACCACTCGCCAGGAACGAAGGAGGTAGTACCAATACCAACGGTTTGACCAGCACCAACGCTAGGATCACCATAACCAGGATAGTACTTAAAGTAGATCGCGTCAGCAGAGGTTTGATCGTTGATGAAGGTTGCCTTAGCACCAGAGGTTCCACCAGTGATGGTGTTACCGATTGCAATTGTACCACTTACAGTACCAACTGCAGTGTCGAGCTTGTCACCAAACAGTCTCAGGGATCTTGGAGTCTCAGCAGTAGAGAATCCAGATGCGATAACGCCGTAATCACCGTAAGAGTTGTTACCACCAACACCACGAATTCTAGAACCACCACCAGAGTAGTAACCCCACTTACAGTAGTATGTGAAGGAGGAGACGATCTCAGCACCAGCGTCATTGTCAAGGATGAATCCAGCACCATCACTCAGAACGTTAGTGAAGGCGTCGAAGACCATCGTGCGGAATCCAGAATCATGGACGTTACCGTCGATGAAGCAACCAACACCAGCACCACCAGAACCACCATCAGTTGGAGGATTACCGAATGCAGTACAGTCCTTAACGTAAGGCGACTTGTTCAGAATTGGAGAGTTGGGGTTGTATGCGAAGTAGATACCACAAGCAGTAGAACCAACACCAGTTCTAATAGTGGTTGCCTCAAGCTCGTATGGTCTATTTGCATCATAATCAAATCCAACCATACCATCAACGTTCAGACCCTGAATCGTTGTTGCGTCAGACAGTTGGAACATGATCTGACGGTTGTTAGGAGTTAATCCGTCAGCAGACAGACCTTCAGCAGGTCTAATCTTAGAAGATCTCAGCGTAGAACCAACAACAGAGGTGAATGGAGGAACAACAAGTGGAAGTTGCTCAACGAATTCAGAAGAAGACAGTCTAATAACAGCAGGAGACAGGTTCAGAACTTGTCCACCCTGTACATAAGTGTGGGTGATTGTCGATACACCAACGTTACAAGTGAATGTATTGTTGTCAACAACGTCAATAACGTTGAAGTAAGATGTAAGAACGTTTCTTGGGAAGAAGGAGGTGTCAACACCAACAAACAGTGTACCACCAGAGACGTATACGTGCTGAATGGTGGAAATACCAACAGAGAATTCAATCTGCTGAGGACCGTTGATTGCACTTACGGTGAAGTTATAACCTTCAGGTCTTGTTCCATCAGGGAAGATGGTTGTTGTGATACCAGAACCACCTGGGCAGGTGAATTCAAGGTTATCAAGTCTGATTGTGTCTCCAACATTGAGACCAGTCATTGCTGCACCAACGGTACAAGTTGCAATACCAGCACCAGCATCATACTGGAATGCGTTAACTGCATAAGTATTACCACCAGAGAGGCAAGAGAACTCAATGTCTCTCAGTCTAACGGTAATATTTGGATAAAGAATACCGTGGTTTGGTGCTGTAACTGTGGACAGACCAGTTGCTTCATCATAGATGAAGTTTGTAATATTTGTAATCGCGCTTGCGTTATCACATGCTGTCTTCAGCGTTCTGAACGCCATGTCTGGGGTACTACCATTGAAGGTATCCTTACCCAGTTCGGGGTCAACGTGATAAATTCTAGTGGAATCACCGATGGTCATCCAAGTAGGAACGTTATCTGTTCCAATACCCAGTGACTGATATGTCATTCCGACACCCAGTCTGGTTGGAGCAGTATTGTCTCTAATCAGAATATCACCAGTTTGTGTCAGCAGAGCGTTGGAATCACCAACTGCCATCGCTGCCCACTTGGTCTGATCAGATCCAGGAACAACTCCAGTTACGGAAGTAGAAGCAATACCAACATAAGAAGACGATGCATACTCAACAACATCATTTCTGAAGTATTCAGTAGTTGTAGAGAAGGATCCCGCATATCTCAGACCTCTGTTATACAGAGACCATGCAGTTTGAGCAACACCAACTGTAGTAGAACCAATACCAATGGTCAGACCCTTAGTTGGGTGGATATACTCTGCAGAAGAAGCAACTACCTGATAGGTATCACCACCAACGGTTACCAAGTCGCCTCTGTAATAGGTAACTCCAGACTCATAGGTGCTCAGACCTACAGAGTTATGACCTTGTGCGAGGAATTCCCACTGAGTATCAAGTTCAGTTGGAGGAATTGCTCCCTGTACAGAGGTAGAGATAGCAACATAAGAGTTACCAGCATAGAGAACAACGTCTCCAGTCTCATATACCGTGCCAGCATCCCAGTCACCTTCACCATTAAAACCAGCAACGTAAGATACTACGTTGGGGTTTGCTGGTGCCATGGTCCCAATACCTGGGAAAACCAGACCTGCAGTGGTTCCGATACCTGCAGTAACACGATATTGAGTGTTACCATACTTGAAGATATCGTTAATTTTGTAGAACGTACCTTGTGCATACGTTCCTACGTTACGGATACCCTCAACATGCAGACTCCAGTATGACTCATCGGTGTCATACCAATCCGTTTCGCTCGCAGCGGAGGTGTGATTGGTAGTGACGACATAAGTGTTAGCACCAAACTTGACGATATCATCAATGACATATTCGGTGCTAGGAGCCCAGTCGCCTCTCCAATTGAATTTTAGTCTTCCTAATCTAAAATCAGCCATCGTTAGTTAATTCCTTTCTTACTTAGGTCCTTCGGTTGTGTAATCATATGTGCCGTTAATACGGGCGACAAGGTATCCATCACTGTCTATAAAATAGTGTAGATTTCTGAAGTCAAATCTATACTGTTGGTATTTATCATGTGGATTATTCTTATAAGTTTTATCCTCAGTTGTTTCTTCCACATAATCTTCACCATCAAGGAACCCTGGATATTGAGTTCCATCAGTTCTATGGAAGTCTCCTATGTCGGTGCTCCCAGAACCTACTTTTGTGTAACGAAGCATACCATCTGCGTCTCTACGCAGGGCATGTACGATGAAATCGTTCGATTGAACAACATGTTTCATCGAACCATCCATTCTACTTAGGTTCATGAGAACATCCTCCAGAAAGTTCCTTCCCAAATAAGTTCGACATACTCACCAGCAACGTCACAGTTTAAAAATGTATCGATGAACCCAGTGCTGTCTTTTATTTGGTCTCCACCTTGAGCATATACTGTAAGATTATTTATATTCCAGGTGTATTTGGAATCTGCAAGATGAATAGTATCTCCTACAAATCGAAGTGTTGGTAGATAAACTGCAAAAGGACCTGCTGAGGTATCACTAAAGTATTTCATATTAGTTCTCAGGACATTGCCATTATGAGAACCGTCTAAATCAGTCAATCGAGATTTTTGAATCTCTACCCCAGACAAAGTGAGTCCATCATGAACTCTGATTGTCCCTTTATCAGTATCAAAAGTTACTTCAGCAAGAGCACCAGTAAATGTAGAGTGCTCCAACTCCGTCCCTTTACGCAGTTGTACCCGTTTGGTATTAGCCATTAAGGTCCACTAAAATGCGTTATATTTATTTATCAGTTTAGATAACTACAATTCTAGTAGGTTGTGGGTCTCTGTATTCAATATATCTGGACTTAGTATCCTTAGTTCCCTTCTCAATATCAATGAGACCTTCAGCGATATGTGGTGCTGGAGTGAAGGACTCTGCTTTTGTTCCAGTAAATCTGACCTTCGGACCTTCTGGGAAGGTTCTGAGTCTGAAGATCGTGATACCTCTGGATCCGTCTCCAGGTATTCCGTCGTTGCTGAGTCCAATTCTGACCTGACCAACCGCCAGATTTGCAGCAGTAAACTTGACATCTCCACCAACTGTGTCTCCACCGATGGTGAAGAGAGTGAACTTGACTTCGGCGTTGGATGTGCTCTCTGCTCCACCAACAAATCCAGAAAGTGTACCAGAACCAATCTCGACATTGGTCTCGCTCTCTTCGACGTTGCCAACAACGGTGAAGATGTTTCTGAGTCCGCGAGGAACGATAACTCTCGCCTCGGTGGTGCTGGAGAATCCGAAGATCGAACCTGTACCCGCGTGCGCGAAGGTTGCTCTCTCGACCAGATTGCCATTGACATCCAGACCAGGAGTTGCAGTTCCTTCCTCTGCAATAGATGCACTCTCTTCTGCTGTTCCATGGAACTTGTAAAGTGTAGTGCGCTCTGGATAATCGAAGACCTTCGCTTCGGTTGTGCTGGAGAATCCAAAGAGTCCACCAGTTGTAACATGCGGAGCAGGAGCAGTACGCTCTTGAAGATTGCCAGCGAAGGAGAACAGTGCCTGCTTCTCTTCTGCAACTGCGGTTGCTTCGGTTGTGGAAGCAAATCCGAAGAGAGATCCAAAAGCGACCATGGAATTGGTCTCGCTCTCTGCAGCATTGCCCTCGAAGGAGAAGAGAGTGGTCTTGTCGATTGGATTGAAGACCGATGCTTCCGTAGTGCTGGAAAATCCGAAGAGAGATCCAGTTGCAACTTCTGGTGCAGGAGTGAAGGACTCGTCCAGTTCGCCATGAACTTCGACAGGTTGTAGACCAGTCTCGGTAACTCTGAGTTTGAAGATTGTAAGTGCTTCGTCTGGCAGGAATCTTGCCTGGACAAACTTCTGCTCGGAGAAGGTGAGCAGAGGAGTATCGACCTGACCTGTAACTGTGAAGAGAGTAAAGTCGTCTGGTGGGTTTGCACCAACTGCTTCTGCTGCACCACCAAATCCACCAAGTTTTCCAAATCCTTCTGGAATGAATGGGGTGAAGGATTCTGGTTCGATTCTGACACCAGAATCGCGAACGAAGAGTGTTCCAGCACCAGTGTGCTTGGGAAGAACGAAGATCTTGGGTGATCCTCTGAGCAGCAGGTGAGTAGTCTCGATTGTGACGTATGCTGCAGTAAAGCGAATATCCGTAGCAGCGCCAGAGAATCCGAAGAGTGCCTTCTTCTTCGCAGGTACAAATGTTGCAGACTCGGTGAAGGAGACGAACGAGAAGATAGATCCACGTCCTTCTGGAATCCAAGGAGTAAAGGATTCTGGTTCGATTCTGACACCAGAATCGCGAACAAAGATAGAACCAGAACCAGTGTGCTCGTTTCCAGTTGCCTCTCCAGATCCATCGATTCCGAACAGAGATCCGCTTGCTTCCCAGGCAGCGGTAAATTTGAGTTCGGACTCTTGCTCTTTGACTGCGCTGATGCGAAGACCACCATCGATTGCAAACAGAGGATCTGCTTTCGCAGGTACAAATGCTGCTGCCTCGGTGAAGGAGACGAACGAGAAGATAGATCCAGAACCAATGTGTGGTGCTGGAGTGACAGACTCCTGAAGTTCACCATTAAGATCAAGAGTTCCAGAACCTATCCATTCGGTAGCAGTCTCTTCTTCGCCACCAACGAAGGAGAAAATAGATCCAGAACCAATAAATGGTTTGACAAGAGAGTCTGCAGTTGTACTGACAAACTGAAGTTGCAGACCCTGAGGTTCCAGGCAATCGTCTGGATAAAGAGTTCCGTAATCTTCGTGGTTGTACTGATAGTACTGATTTACATATCCATAATCAATTGCATTGAGGACTGTTCCGAATGTAGATGCTTCCTCATTTGCATATGTGCTAATAGCATCATTAGCATAAATTCCAACGGTAGCTGGTGTGCCGACGTTGAATGGAGGTTCAGCAACAGAACCATAATCCTCACCTTCACATACACCAAAGTCAGAGAACTGATTGTAGTGGAAGGTAACACTCTCTGCTCCACCATCGAAGTGACCAAGAGATCCAGATCCAACTTCACTGAAGATTGCCTTGTCAACAACTTCACCATGTACAGAGAAGAGACCACTAACAGTAACACCAATAATGATGGAGACGGAGGAACTATCGAATCCAAATAGTGTTCCAACTCCGTCGTAGTTACCCTTACCAAACTTCTCAACGAGTTCACCTTCAAAGTTGAAGAGTGCTCTATCATCCTTAGCAGGTACGAATGCAACTGCTTCAGCGGTTCCAGATACGGTAGGCAGGTTACCAGTACCAACCCAATCTCTCGCTCTGCTGAAGGTTGTGTCGCCTCTAAGTTTAACAAGGTCACCCTTAGAGGTGAACTTAGGCAGAACGTATACCTTACCAGTGCCAAGAACTCTGAGATGAGCGTGCTCTTGATTACCAACAAAGTTTCTAACTCTTGGAGTCTCAGTAGAACTGTGAAGTCTACCAAGTCCGAAGGGAAGTCTTGTTGTGGTAGGAGCAAGAGTACCGAAGTCTTCCTTCTGCCAAGGATAGTAGATCTCGTCGTAACTTACATCACCATAGTCTTCAGCAACGGTGATTGTGTCAGTGATATATCCATAATCAATAGATTCAACATTGACAACAGAAGACAGGTTGTATGCAAATGCTCTTCTGTTGATCTCTTCATTGTTGAAGGAGAAGACTCTATCAACCTGATTGAAGATGACCTCATAGAATGCTCCACCCTGTACCAGGATGTCCTCTTCACTCTTACCAACTTCACTGCGTACTGCCTTGAAGGTTGCCTCACTCTTAAGACCGAAGAGTCCACCAGCTTCATTGAGGACAGCAGTAGACTCTGCACCTTGAGCAAATCCGAAGAGAGATCCACCACGGAATCTATTAGGATAGAAGTCCCAACCACCGTCTGCCTTGTAGTGCATCCTAATCTGGACGCGAGGCGTACCATCAATGTTGATCCATCCATCACCAAAGTGCTTAGGAATGGTGTAATCAATTGCAGTACCAACCAGTCTTGGTTGCTTGTTACCAACAGATCCTGTGTAATTACCCTTGACAAAGCTCTCTGTTGCACCACCACTGAATGGCATTCTGCCAGTCGCTGCCTTGGTAGTAACATCAACACTGATAAGACCAAAGTCATCTTCGCTGAGTCCAGTTCCTGTGGTGAGTTCCTGGAACTGAATATTCTTAACACCCCAGTGATCTAAAACAAGATCAATAACAGTTGGACCAAGATTATAAATGTAATCTGGGAAAGCAGAGCGTACTCTAAATCTCTGACCGTAATTTCTTGCCTGAGCAGGTAGAGTTGCTGTATATGTGTTTAAAGTATTGAAGGAAGAATTAGCATAAGAGACTCTTCCAAATTCCTGCCAAGTTCCATTAGAACTCAGATACTGGAATACTAAATCTTCCGAACTATCGTCTGGGGCATCACCACCATTGCTGCCACTACCTTTGATAACATCAAAAGATACAAGATCAAGATGTCTGGTGTCAGATTCAAACTCAAAATATCTTTCAAGGTTATATCCACTGCCAAACGCTCTGGGTGGACGCTCTCTAAATGATACGTGTGGACCAATATTAAATCCACCACTAGTTCCAGATCCAGTTCCACCAGTCTCCAGTTTAGTGGAGAAGAATACCGACTGGTATGAAGGATCTGTAAGATCATTCGGTTCAATAGTGAACGGATGACCTGTAATCGTTTGAATATAATTAACTTCTCCGTAGTCTTCGCTCCTCAATACAGTCTCATTGAGGAATCCGAAGTCATCGGATCTAAAGTCTATAGAATCTTCTTCGTCAAACAGATAAGATCTGCGCTCGCTCGCTTCGCCAACGATATCGAAGATTCGATCTTGCTTGTTGAATATTACTTCTGTCTTCGCTGAACCCTTTGTAGAAAGGTGGAAGATGGATGTAGGTGGAATGGCAACGACCGCATCCAGAGCTTCCGCCTCGACTGGAGGCAGGACGCCTCTTCCCAACCAGGAAGAGGTAGTCCTGTCAACGGCAACGCCTTGGAAGTCGAAGACCCTATCAACTGGGTTGAAGAATACCTCCGTTATTGCTCGTCCGAACAGTGCGAATTCGACACCACCAACACTTACCCTTGTGGTAGCATCGTCTGCTGACAAGTGGATACCGATCTTACCCATCGGTACACCAGTTGTATCCAGCGTGATAGTTCCAAAGTCTTGTATCTGATAGTATTGCTCGATGGAAGCAGTGATCTCACCGTAGTCTTCTGCTTCTATTACCGCATCGGTAATACTACCATAATTAAGTTCCTCATAATTGAGGATAGAAAATTGATTATACGAATATACCGCTCTCTGGGTCGTAAAACGATTACCCAAAGAACGGAGGCTACCTATTCCATTGTATTGGAATAACGCCATATTCTCTCAGTCTTACTCCTATTTATTAAACAGCAACGGTGCTGAGATTTCCGATGTTATCTACAATGAGTCTAAACTTAGATCCATTAGGTGCTGTAAGCACAACACCACTACTCTGATCAGTACCAACTCCAACATCACCAGCGAATGTAGATGTGGTAACGCCCACCACATTGATAGGTGAGTTTATATTTCCATCAAAGTTTGTCTCACCTTGGAAGGTAGTTACACCAGCAACGTTTGCATTTGTATCTACATACAATTCGTTAACGGTAACACTGTGTGGGCGGGTTGATATACCACCATTAACCGTCATAGAGATTTTGGTTAGACTGGTCCAAAAAGCCCAATCATTCTCACCAGATTGACTAAAATAACAATTATGATTAAAAGGAGCATGTCCCATGGAGAAGACTGTTGTTAATGCTCCTACCTGAACCGATCCTTTATCATTAACTCCTGATGCCAATACTTGCCCACCACCTATTCTGGTGTAACTGGTCACTCCGTAGGTGTTTAATCTGAATTCGTTGGCAGTTGCAATACCAGCAGTAGAGAAGTCATCAGCATAAACAGTTCCAGTTACAGTTACACCATAACCAGCAGTTTCTAATTTCTTATTAAAATTATAATAAAGTTCTGTAGCCCCATCTGGATCAACTACAAATGCATGATCACTAACAGTTGCAGGGAGATTGGTGTCACCACTAATAATAAACTCACCATTACCACCACTACCAAAATTATAATTAACGCTCATGTCATCTTGCAGATCATGAACTAACCAATCAGAATCAGTAAATCCTACAGATGTATCCCAACAATTCATTCTATATGCATAATCTACGCCATTGGCTGCATGAACTTCTAAAATTGGGTATGGCAGTCCTTCAAATAAACTCTTTCTTGCATTGTATTTAAGATAACCTTCACTTCCAATTCCAATCTCACCTGCAAATGTAGAGGTATCGACACCTACACGCAGTTTAGATGCTTCCAGTTCACCAGTAATAGATACACCAACACCAGTGGTTTCTAATTTCTTGACCTTATTGTAACGAAGTTCTGTTGAAGACTCTGGAATAATTTTAAATGCAATCTGATTATCCACGACACCAGGAGGAGTAATGGAATTAGCTCCATCAGTATTGGAAACTACAAATTGTTTCTCATCAGGAACAGAAAAATTGACATCGAAACCATTTGCCCAATGTCTTACATATTGGAGAGTTGGACCATCAACTAAGAAAGTATCATACCACTTACCAGCAGCAGTACCACCTATTGAAATTGATGGGTTCGCAATAAAATTGGTTTCGGCACTATTTCCCTTTAAGTACAACGCTGGTAAATCTACTGTTGTTGCTGCAGTTCCAATATTTACATTACCAGAGAATGTAGAAACTCCAGCAACATTTAAGTTATTAAATCCAGATGTTCCTGCAGTAGAGACTCCAACTACCTCTGAGGATACATTAAATAATCCAGATCCATCACCACTAATTGATGTTGCACTGATGATTCCTGCATAAAAACTATTAGTTGCAGGTTCATACTTCAGTTCACTGTCTGTCCATACATTTTGATATGACCCGTCACCAAGAACGTTAACAAAGGTAAGATAATTTGTTCCTGTATTCTGAGCAGTAACTCTTATAGATGCTGCAAGGTTTGCTGTTTGAGAATCCTGTGCTGCTGTAGCAAATCCAGCAATCTGCGAATAGTATCCAAACGTTGCATAGGTTGAGGTATCAGCAAATCCTGCCGCTGTAGCGTAACCTGCTTCTGTTGATACTCCAGCAGTGATAGCATACCCAGCTTGAACTGAGAATGTAGCGTTAGTTGCTATGCCTGCTGCACCAGCATACCCAGATGTTGTTGAATACCCAGATATAGATGAGTATGTAGATACCCCTGCCAAAGGAGTGAATGTTGAGAATCCAGCATACTCCGCATAAGTTGCAACACCAGCAACCCTAGCATAGTCTACTGCAGTCTCGTTTTGTAAAGCAAACAGATCGATGGCAAGATCATTAATTGCCAATCTCTGTTCGTCAAATGTAGAGTTTACTCCTACAAATCTTGCGGGCATAGCCAATATTCTCCTAAAAAAATAGGGGAGATCGCTCTAGGCAACCCCCCCATAACAAAGTATATTGTGTAAAGTAATCAGTCGAGGCTGACGTTCAGAGTAACTTTGATTTGGTCACCGTTGTTCTGGATGTTGTAAGGACCATTTGTGAATCTCTCAGCGAAGAAGATGCTGTTATAGAGAGTTGCACTTCCGATACCTGTCATCGCAGGAGCAGTGGTGAAGGTGCTCTCATCCTCAGTGGTGTGGATGGTGTAAGTACCAGAGGTTGTGGTGGTGTTAGCAGCACCAGCAGCAACGTAGATTACGTCACCAGCGACCAGTCCGTGAGTAGTAGCACCAACGCTTACTTCAGCATAGTTGAAGTAGACGATGTTACCAGTAGCGTTCTGAATGTTGTTCTGAAGTTCGCTGCTCAGGTAGACTCTACCAGTCTTCTCATCGATACCAGTGATGGTGGTGTCTGCGAGGATAGCAGCAACCTCACCGCCGATGTTGCCGTGGGTGACACCCATGCCGACGCAGATGTCTTCGGTGTTCTCTTGGTAGAAGGTAGCAACACCAGATACTGTGCCAGTGTTCTTCTTGTCAAGGACAATGGTGGTGGTATTCATGATACCAACAACTCTTGCACCTTCAGCGATTCCAGCACCAATAACTCTTTGTCTAGTATTGATACCAACGTTAGAAGATACAACCAGAGTAAACTCAGATCCGATACCAGATACGGTTGGAGCCCATTGGAATGGATACAGATCGATATAAGAGTTACCGATAGTTCCACTTGTCTGTGCCTTAGCAATGGTCAGACCAGTTCCGACGTTAACCGCGTGCTCAACACCGTTCAGGGAGATAGGCAGGTTGTTTGCTCTGATCAGATAATAACCGTAGATGTTATTAGCAGCAGAGGTAAAGGTGAAAGTCTGCTCAGGATAAGATGCAGTTGTTGTACCGACACCAAACTCAAGTGCTTGGTTAGAGAAGGTAGCAGCGTTCTTTACAGTAAGAACGATAGTGTTACCATCGATTGCCGCAACAACAGCGTTAGTACCGACATTACCGCCGCTTACATAATGACCAACCGCGATATTGGAAACAGAGGATACCGTGATCGTGTACTCGTTGACGTTACCACTGCCAGTGGTGGTAGCGATTGGGTTAAGAATGGTTCTTACATTCCACTCACTTCCGTTCAGGAAGATTCCATACTGTCTGGAATAATCCTCATCATGACGTGCATTGATGATGGAAGGATAACCTGTGGAAGGCGCAGTGCCATAACCTACAAGACCTGTAGCGTCGTAGGGTTCGTAATATGCGGTCTGGGAGGGAACATCAGTCTCAGTTGGAACTGTATTTGAAGTATACAGTTTCAAGATAAGGTTTCTGGGGATATTTCTATCAGAATTAACCAGGTATCTGAGCGACTGAAGTTCACCGTTGTCGGATACTAATAAAGCCATCTGAGTGGACTCCTAATGAACATGTGTTTCCTATGATTTATTTATAATGTTCCTTAATTATAGGATTAGTCTAAGGAACAGTGAGCATTTTTGAATGCCCGTACAAGAGACAACGCTAAAATCTAAAATATCACCAGCAACAACGTCTGTAGTCCAAGTGGACAGTGACTCGTCTCTATTTTTCTTTTGAGTTGACAACCGTGGATACTCAGATCCTACAATGGAAGTCAAACTATCTGGATAAGTATCATACTTATCCTTCTTTATATCTATAACAATTGAACCTTCGTTCTCTGAAACCAAGGTCCAGGATTCAATTCTACCAGATACATCAAGACCAAGTTGCCCTTTTGCACCAGCGGTAATATCATTTGATCCATTATCAAGAACAAAATTGATCGTCCTTGTAAGATCAGCAACAGTTCTAAGAGCAACTCCAAAGAAGTCACTAGATGCTGCAGGTGGGTTGGTAAAAATAATCTGACTACCACTTACGTTGTAGTCAACTCCTGGACTAAGAACCACATCATTAATAGATATGATCAAACCTTGAGCATTGACGGGGGTATAAGGTTCCCCATCAACATAAAGATCAAACGCGGTCTTTGTACCATCAAACTGAGATGCAATACTATCAAGAATTAAATTCTGATACTGTACACTCTTTGATGGGATCTCATAATTTACACCAATATTATAATCTGGTGTACCAATACTGGCGTCCTGATCATCATCTAACGTGATTATGTAATCTGCCATTAGAAGCTAACTCCTGGTTGTACTAAGACCATACCAGCGACAACCTTTGTCTTGGTTCCATTTGAAGAAGTTACAAATACATCATAGACATATCTGCCTTCTGCCAAAGTTCCAGTGACAGCATCCGTCATACTAAGTCTCAATCTACCCTGAGATCTATCAACAAAAGTGACATCAAAGTCATACTTTTTTGTCGCAGTATAATGCTTCCGCATCTCACTTGATGCAGTATAACCAAGGAGATTGAGAGGAGACTGATCTTTATTCCTTACAGTAAAGTTTACTTGGAAGTCTGTTCCCTGCTCTAGGGTCAGATTCAATGGTACTGCTGCCATTATAATCTACACTGGGTTTCATATATTTATAAACTATCATCTATGCTGGATAATCCCAATTAGTTATCTCTTCTGTTTTGGACTGGGGTCCCCAGCCACTTGAGTATAGATAAGGAATAGTAAGAATGGGGCAAGATTCCCCAGTACAGAGAAGATCATCAACGATTCTCCAGGATTCCATGACCTCATCTGCATGGACAAAGTTAGACTGGTTACCGTTGATAGAATCAAAAAGAAGTTTCTCGTAGCCATCGACCCCCAACCAATCAGGATATCTATGTGTTAATGTTGCTGGTTCAACTCCTTGACTCATACCTGGAGTCTTGATGTCCATCATAATGTCAAGGTGTGGATGTGGTTGTAAACGCATAACAATACGATCATTAACCTCACCCTCAAATAGTTGTTGTGGTGGTGCCTTGAATTTAATTACAACCTCCACACATCCATAGGGCATCTTTTTGCCCGTCATGACGTTAAAAGGAACTCCCTCCCAACGCCAGTTATCAACGAATAAACTACCAGCAAAATAGGTAGGAGTACGACTGTCAGGATCAACCCCCTCTTCAGAACGATAGGTGTCATATTGTCCAAGAATAGCATTTGTACCCATTCTAGTGGCAGCAAGAACTTTTGTCTTCTCGCGTCTGATTTCCCTAGCATCCATCTTACAGGGTGCTTCCATAGCAATTAGTGCTAAGACTTGAAGAACATGATTCTGCAGCATGTCACGAACTGCACCTGCAGTATCATAATACTGAGCACGCCCATTACAATCTAAAGTTTCAGTAGCAAAAATCTGAACCTCGTCTACGTAATTACGGTTCCATAGAGGTTCCAGCAGAATATTGCTAAACCGAGTAGCAAGTATGTTATTAACAGTATCTTTGCCAAGATAATGGTCAATGCGATAGACTTGTTTTTC
>MDSW01060169.1_pt1 | contig 74217 bp, 34 predicted proteins | sample 811171 | NCBI WGS metagenome assembly MDSW01 (sample SAMN05326641, study PRJNA326480) | marine metagenome | isolation source: seawater | place: Atlantic Ocean: North West | collected 2012
AATCGATCATGACCAAAAAGTCATACGGAACGCCGCGGTACACGACGGCGAGATGCGACGTCGCAAACGACGTGCGCGATGCGCGCGGGTCGTCGACGCACATGAGGAACGGATTGCACCGGAAAACGACCGATGTGTGGACCTCCCGCCGCCGCGACCGCCGGTCGCCGTCGCCACGTCCAAGAGAAATAAAGTTTATTTTTTCATTGGGGCGATCAAAACTTTCAACCCATAAGTCAAAATTGCACCGCTGATGATAAGTTTATGAGCATTTGCGACCCGATGAAATCGTTGCGAGCTGAGCCCATAACCCGAGCAATAAAACCTTGGAATATTCAATAGACGGGTTACAACGACGACGACGACGACAACGACAACGCGCCGCCGCCGCCGCCGCCGCCGCCGGTGCAGAAGAATCGCGAATGGCTCCGTTTCATGAGGTGAGTCGGCGGCGGCGGCGAAGAAGGACGACGCCGGCGACGCGCGCGCATCCTTGCCACTTCCGAGAAATATGAGACTGCCTGCCTAAAACGTCATACGAAAAATACCCATAGGATGCGAGTTGACTGACTACCCCTTCTGCCACTCTAATGTCGGACATCGCGACGTCACAGGCGCCTTATCAACATTATTCTTTTGCGACGCCTCGCGCGGCGGAGTCGCTTCGAGCGTTTAACTCGTCGATAAACCGTCAAACACGCCAACCGCACCGCACGAAGGAGTGGTGACACACTTTTGATAAAAAGCGCGCGACCAGAAAAAAGGAAAAAAAAATCGAAAAAAAATCCTGAGAAAGATACAGGAAAGATATCGCTCGCGCGGTACGTCCAGAGCGCCGCCGCGCGACGCGTATCGCGCCACCCCGCGGGGAGGCATCGAGCGACGAGCTTCCTGATATCGCTTACGAGCGTTACCCGTCCGGCGTGAACCCGCGGCGCGCGACGTCGAGTCACCCGCTCGCGCGAGCGAAATGACGACGACGGTCGAGGGCGTAACAAACTTACCCTCGCCCGAGAAGGTTGAAGCAACGAACTTGCTTCGTCTCGACGAGGCGTATCAAGGACGCGCGATGTTCGTGAAGGTGAAGTGCGTCGACGGCGAGGCCCCGAGCCAGCTCTCGCATCACCCGGAGCTTCGATTCCGGTTCCCCCCGCGCGTGCGCGACGAGCCGCCGGTCATATTCAACGGAGTCAGCATCCAGGTGCGAGGGTTCTTCTTCCGCTCGGTCCGCGAGATTTCACTTTCGAGGCGACGCGTCGTGTACACGTCCTCCCCCTCGAGGCATATCGCTTCTCTCTCTGAACGCGTCGCGCCTTCTCTTCTCCACGCGAGCGCAGGCGACGGACGACGTGGAAATACGCATGCGCCGCGACCGCGCCGGGTGCTTCGTGAGCACGGACGAGATCTTCGTCTTTCACTCCGCGCCGTTTGAGATTTACTGCGAAAAAGAACGCTGGGCGACGGGCGTCTTGACGCGCCGCGCCGCGGAGGGCGCGACGACCTCTCCGAAATGGACGCTCGAGCTGTCCCCGTGCGTTCCCGTCCTCACCGGCGACGCGCCGCTCGCGACGTCTCCCGCGAGTGCGAGCGTCGAGCGCGCGTTTTCGGTCGACTCCGTGTGCCGCCTCTCGCTCGAGGTGTGCCTCGTCGGCGCGTGCGACGGCGATCACGTGTGCATGACGCGCGTCGCGCCGCTGCAGGCGTGGAAAGTGAAGTCCGCGCGGAGCTTCGTGCAGCGCCCGAGCCTCGGGGCGATCAGCGAGATGTGCGTCGAGTGGAGCGACTCGGACGACGGCGCGAGGCCGGAGGACGACGGCGGCGCGGCGCCGCCGCCGTCGTCCTCCTCCGCAGACGAGCTCGAGCTCGACGACGCGGTCGTGGACGAGACCAGCGACGGCGACGGGCACGGCAGCGGCGACGAGGCCGTGTCCGCGCGGCAGTGGAGCCTCGTGCCGTGGAAGGGGGAGCTCAGCGTGTTCGACCGCGCGGAGCTCCTTCGAAACGTTCGGAAGCGATACGAGGATCTGATGCACGAGTACCACAGCAGCGGCGGGGGGGACAAAGAGCTCGCGTCCGAGGACTTGTTCAAGGGCGAGCTCACGTGGTTCAGCGCGGGCATACGCATCGGCGTCGGCGTCGGCCTCGGCGTGTGCCTCGGCGTCGGCCTCGGCGTCGGCGTGTTGATCAACGGCGTGAAGGTTTCCCGCGACCGACTAAACAGTGTGAGGCAGGCGCTTCGGTACAAGTGAGACGTGCCGTGCGTAGTGGGGGGGGATGCGCGAGTTCGCGCGACTAGAGTGTATAACAGCAGCAGCGATGCACGACGACGACGACGACGACGACGACGGACGTTTGAAGTCTTCAAGAGCGCGTACGTTTGTAAAACGAAGTTCGTAAACCAGTTACAGCACCGACCGCTCACCCGTTCGTGTACCCGAGCTGCATGAGAAGCTGCACCAACCACTTCTGCGTCGCGATGTCGTCCTTCAGACACGCGGTGAAGTTCGGGTCGCGGAGCTGGTCCGGGAAGCACTGACGCAGGCACTCGCGCGCGCGCGGGTTATCCGACAGCCGCAGGTAACACCTGATGATGTGTTTAAGCAACCGCACCGACGGCTGCTCCGTGAGCATCGTCACCATCCCCCCCAACACCGTTCCCACCGCGTAGCACCGTTCCGCGGTCGCGCATATGTAGCTCAACCCCACCTCGTCGGACAAAATCTTCTGAACGATGAACGTCGCGACCGTCTTCGAGAGCTCCGACCCTAATTCCATCGTCCTCAAGCACAGAGGGATGATCTCCGTGGAGAGGAGGAAGTTGATCACGTCCGTGTCGTCCACCTTCACGAGCGCGCCGATCACGCCCAAGGACGTCAGCCGCAGGTACTCGAACGGCCGCGTCTTGCTCACCGTGTTCAGGAACGGGTACAAGAACAGCGGGATGTGCGCGTTCAAGAAGAGCGCGCGCGTGTCCGGATGCGACGCGACGCACTGCAAGAGCGCGAGCGCGTTGCACACGCGGTTCGACGCGTGGTTCGTCAACGACGGCGGCGACAGGAGCGGGTATATCGACACGATCTCCTGAAGCAGCGCGGGGATGACGCCGAACGAGTGCCACAGGATCGGCGCGAGGTCCGTGAACATGTCTCTCTTCTTGCTCAGATCGAGGAGGGCATTCTCCCGCGTCTCCGGGTCTTGCAGAGCCGCGACGAGAGCCTCCATCGCGTCCCTCGGCCGGGGGCTGCCCTCCGCGCCCGGTTCAGTCCTCGATCGACCACGCTCGCGCGCGCTGTTTTCGCGTGCGTGCGGTCGCCCGCCGCGTGGGGGGTTGTGCCTCGGCGAGGGGATCGATCGGCTACTCGAGAAAATCGTCGCGTTCGCGCTGGCCAGCTTGCGCGCTGGCGCGCTGATGAAAATCCTAAAACGTTAATTCATCGTCGTGCTACTTCGGTCGCTTCACCGGGAACCTCCCCTCGTCCTGCCGCGTCCACATCATCGCGGACGCTTCAACCCAAGCCGGGCTGACGACGTGCTTGAGGTACTGCAGCCCCCACATCGCCTTGTGCGTCAGGTCCGTCCCCACGCACTTCGCGACGACGTGCGTCGTCGACGTCCCCGGCTCGGAGACGACTCTCGCGCCGAGACGCTCCGCGAGCCGCCACAGCGGGTGCTCCCTGGGCGTCAGCGTCTTGTCGTTGTGGTCGAACACGCCGGAGAAGACGATCTCCACGCCGCGCAGAACGTTCTTCCGCTCGTCCGCGAGGAGCTTCGGGACGGTGACGGGGATGCGCGGGTCCACGCTCGAGGCGGCGGCGGCCGCCGCCGCCGCCGCGGACGTCGTCGCGGTCTCGCCCTCCGTCGACCGTTTCCCGCGCGCCGCGTCGTCGTCGCTGCTCGACGCGTCGTCCGCGGCGGCCTTCGCGGCGGCCTTCGCGGCGGCGGCGGCGGCGGCGCGCGCCTGTTTCTCGGCTAAAACCTGGCGCGCGGCGCGGCGAGCGAAAAACTCCGAGTGCACGCGCGTGAGCACCTCCAACACCGTCGCCAGCGTCCCAGACTTCTCGCTCTCGTCCACGCCTCTCTCGAGGAGCGACGGACCGACGACGCCGAAGTTCTTGCACGCGGACGGGAAGTACATGTACCGCTCGCACACGATCAAATTTTCGGAGTATCCCGTCCACACCTCCGCGGTGTCGTCTAAGATGACCGCCGCGGGCTCCGTGCCCGCGAGGACGCCTTCGAGTTTTTTCTGCGGCGGCGATTTGAACGCGCCGAACTCGTCGACCCCGCCGAGACCGATCACCGAGCCTTTTATCACGTTCCTACACGGGTCTAGCAGTCGGCGTATGCTGTCCGCGTACGGCTGACTTCCCATCGTGCTGATGTGTATCTCGAACATCGCGGACGCTTTGTGAAGAAACGTCTGCACCCCCGGACGGAGCTTCGTCCACAACCCGATGTGGTTCAGGCGATGAAGCGTGCGGTCGTTCGAGTCTTTCGTCGACTCCAACCGCTCGATCTCGAGCAGACCCCGCTGTAGGCGCGCGCCGTCCTTCGACTCGAACGACTCCGAGTTCAGGAGCGTGTGGTCCAGGTCCAACACGAGCGTCAGCCGCCTGCGGTCGAGAAGCGCGTGGAGGGCTTTCGTCGCCGCCGCGGACGGCTTCCTCGCGCTCGGCGGCTTTTGTCTTCGCGCCGGCGGTTCCCGCGGCGCCACCGCGGCCGACGCGCGCGTTCGCGCGCGCGGGTCGTTCGGCATCGACGCGTCGACGTCGATGACCTCCACCGGCCGCGGCGCTTCTTTCGCGCCGCCGCGACCGCCGCCGTCCTCTGTATCGGAATCTTCCGCGCTCCCCGGAGTGGCGTCGTCCTCGTCCTCGTCTTCGTCCAACACGATGAGCTCGCCCGAACCTCGCTGCGCGACTCTGTTCGTGTTCCGGGCGGATTTCTCAATCCTCTTCCTCTTCCTCTTGCGTCGCCGCGCCGCGTTCTTCGTCTTCTGCTTCACGTACGCGCCGTTCGCGCCCGACGTCTCCTCGGAGGCGAGGTCGACGACGACCTCGGCGTTCGGAGGCGGCAGCGGCGCGAGAGCCGATTTCTTTGGGAGCGTTCGACCTAAACCCTGGTGCGGCGGCGGTGGCAAGGGCTGGAACTTTCTCGTGGTGGGCGGAGGAAGGGCCTTGGGCGGCGCCGGCTTTTTCGTCGCGTTCGCGCCATTCGCGCCATTCGCGCCATTCGCGCCCGCTCCCGGCGCCGGCAGCGGCTGGAACTTGCCCGACGTCGGCGGCGGGAGCGCCTTCGGAGGGCGCGGAACCGTCAACGCCGCGCTCGGCGGGGGCAGCGGCGTCACCCCACCAGAGCCGTTCGTCGCGTTCACGCGGCTCCGAGTCCTCGAGCTCGGCGACGGCTGGCTCAGTACAATCTCGCCCTCCTCCACCTCCGACGCCGACGCGACGCTCGCGCGCAGTCTATCTCGAGCGTTGCACGCGTCGAAAACCCGCTGTAGCGTCTCGAGCTCGTCCATGGCGTCCGCGCGCGCGGCTATATTCTTGACTCGCGCGTCTTCATCGCGTCTCACTTCGCGCGTCGCGTCTACGAGCGAGCTGAGCGCGTCGTAATCTGGCACCTCCTCTGCCGCCCGCCGGGAAAAGCTGGACGAGAATACGGGGACGCGATCTTCTCCCGGGTAATAAGTTGTCCAGATCAGCGGTCAGCAGCCCGACGAAAAAGGGGTTCACGGACAACGCGGAGACGGAGCGGTTCTCGTTCGAGCTTCGTGACGTCCTAATGTCGCTATTCAACCTATCAAATCTTGAGCCGCTTCCCGCGTCTCCCGCCGTCTACCTCCCCCTCTTCGTCGCCGTCGCGCTTCTTCGCCTTCGCGCTGCCCTCTTCTTCGAACGCGACGTCGAGCTTGTTCGCGGCTTCGCCGTATTTTTCCTTCATCGCTTTTTTCACCTTTCCGAGCTCGGAGTTGATCTTCTGGTCGCGCTGCGCTTCCATCGCTTTGATGCTCATCTTCCCGCCCTTCCCGGTCGAGCCTAGCCCGCCCTTGCCTCCTTTCCGCGCGTCCCCCGCGTCCGCGTCATCGTCCGTCTTCTTCTTCTTCCCGTCTTCGTCCGACTCGGACTCGTAAACCGCATCCGCGTACGAAGACCCGCCGACGTAGCACTCGTTGTACCCGTCATCGTGCGCGAGGCTCGCTTCAGCGCGGCGCTCGAGCTCGAGCTTCAGCGTCGCCGCATCCTTCGGCGGCGCGTGTTTCAGAGTGAGCTTCTCCTTCTTCGCGCCGCCGCGTTTCGCTTCCTCGTCCGCCGCCGCCTGCTCTCTGTCGCGTTGGATGTTCACCGAGTTGGCGGCGATCGCGAGCGCGAAGTCCGGGCACGTCTGCAGGTACGTCCCCGCCGCGTTCGGGTCCCACCTCGTCCGAGCGCCGTCCTCGTCGCGCACTGTCCCCGCGGCGACGTATTCGTCGTAGCACTTCTTAAACGCGTCGATGGATTTAAAGTCCGGAGCCGGCGGCGCCGGCATCGGACCGACGAACCCATCCGCGTCCACGGCGACGCCGCCGGCGTCGACCTCGCCGTCCTCGGTCGGTCGTTTCTCGGCGTCGGTCGCCGCCGATTTCGCCGTCCGCGGAGCGATGGACGCCTCTCCTTTCGCGTCGCCGCCGCCGAAGTACGAGGCCGCCTTTCCGCCGTCGCCGTCCGCGGTCGTCTTCTTCGAGACGGTGGGTTCGTAATCCCGCCCGGCGTCGCCGAAGATGTCCTCGTCGTCGGAATCCGCCGCCGCCGGTTTCGAAGGTTTCTCGGACGCGGCGCGGAGCCTCTCGAGCTCCGCCTCCGCCGCGAGTCTCGCCTCTTTCTTTCGCATCTTCTTCCCGCCGTCCGCGCCGAGCTTCTCGCGCTCTTCCCGGTTCTTCTTTATGCACGCCGCCGCTTTCGTTAAGATGTCCGCGTCTTCCCAGCAGTTGTACATCTTCTCCGGTCGCTGCTTCGCGAGGACCCGCGGGTCGTCCTTCGAGCGCATGGTCGTCGTCGGCATCTGCGGCTGATCCCCGCTGAGGTCGAACGTGTACGACATGCGCCCGGACGCGAACTTTTCGTTCACGAACACCTCCCCGTTTTCGCGTCGTCTCTCCTTCTTCAGAAACGCGAAGACGTTCCTCGCCATGTCGGAATGAAACACCGCGGGCTTCCCTTCTTCCGTGAGAAAGTCCTCGTCCGGGGCCGCGAACGGGCACGCCGCGGCCGCGCTCGAGGGCTCGGCGACGCGCGTGACGACTCTCGCCTTTTCCTTCGTCTGCTGCTGTTCGAACTTGTCGTCCTTCTCGCTCTCGCGAATCTCCGCGCGCACTTTTTTCAGCAGCGCAAAGTCGAGGCCCTTCACGAGGTGCGTGTGCTCGACGTCGCCTCCCAAGAACTTGCTCTCCTCGATCGAGAGCTGGCGGAGCTCTTCTTGCTGCGAGATCCCCGGGACGCCGCCGCGAACGCCCTCGAGCGCGGCGCCTCCGCGGTCGCCTTCGTAGTCCGCGTTCGTCTCGTTCCTTCGTTCCTTCGCGCGATCGCGGTACGTCGGGCCCTCGGGCTCGTCCGTCGTCGGCTTCGGACGCGGCTTCGGCTTCGGCTTCTTGAATTCGCCGCCGCCGCCGCCGCCCTTGCCGCCGCCGCCGCCGCCGCCGCCGCGGCTCGGCGTCGCGTGAACGCCGCCCCCGGCCCGGGGGGTCGCCAACAACTTTCTGAAATCGTCGTTCGAGAGGTTCGGCCGCGACGGCTTGTTCGCGGGCGGGAGCGGGTTCGCGATCTCCGGCGCGAGCGGGTTCGACGCGTCGTCGCCGCTCATGACGCGCGGGCGGCCCGCGTGCGGGGGCAGCCGGCGTCGCGCGTGTCGAAAGTGGGCGAGATCGCGCTCGGCGCCTGCCTCTCGTGGAAGATTCTCCCTCGGCTAGCCCGGCCAGCGTCGGTCGGCTGTATTTTCAACGCGAGCGTCTCGCGCCGCCGCCGCAGTCCACCGCGTACCCACACGATGGGGTCCACGAAGGTCAAAAAGTCGAAGCACGCCGAGGCCGAGCCCATGCAGGAGCCCGGCAAGCGCAAGCGCAAGGTGCGAGCGCGATTCGCGCCCCCGACGACGTTCCGACGCGTCGCGCGCTCGCGGCCACGAAACACCGCGAATCTCGGCACGCCGCCACGGGAGCCGCGAATCGCTCCGAAAGCGCGCGACCGCCTCCGCCGCCCCTCCTCCCGCGCGTCGCGAGTCTGACCCCCCACCCCCGAACGTTCGCCGCGTCCGCAGGAGGTCGAGTCCGCGAAGAAAGCGGCGAAGGTGGAGAAACCCGCGAAGCAGTCGAAGAAGAAGCTCGAGGAGGACCTCGCCGCCGCCGCCGCGCTCGCGGCGAAGAAGAAGAAAAAGGCGGCGGAATCGTCCGACAGCGAGAGCGACAGCGACAGCGACTCGTCGTCCTCGGACTCGTCGTCCTCGGACTCGGACTCGTCCTCCTCGGACTCCGACGCGGAGGACGCCCCCGCGCCGGCGACGCCGTCCGCGTCGAAATCCGACGAGGCGAACGAGGACGCGTCCCCCGAGGACGATCCTCTGCGCGTCTCCAACTTTAACATCTCTCGAGAGGTGTGCGCGCGCCTGGAGACGAAAGGGATCACGTCTCTGTACGGCATCCAAGCGCAGACGTTCCAGCACGTCCTCGACGGGAAAGACATCGTCGCGAGAGCGAAGACGGGGTGCGGGAAGACGCTCGCGTTCGTCCTCCCGATCGTCGAGGCGATCAACCGCGAACACCCGGTGCCAGCGAACGGTCGCCGCGCGCAAGGCCGAGCCCCCGTCGTCGCGCTGCTCGCGCCGACGCGCGAGCTCGCGAAGCAGGTCCACGCGGACTTTCAACACATCGGGCACGCGTTCAAGCTCACGGCGATATGCGTGTACGGCGGCGCGCCGTACGGGGACCAGCAGCGGCTGTTGCGCGCGGGATGCGACATCGTCATCGGCACCCCGGGGCGGATGAAGGATCATCTGGAACGCAAGACGCTGAGCTTCGATAAGCTCCGCTTCCGCGTTTTGGACGAGGCGGACGAGATGCTGAACATGGGGTTCGTGGAGGACATAGAGATGATCCTGAACCACGCGAAGGATAACGAGAAACTTCAGACGCTGCTGTTCAGCGCGACGTTGCCGAAGTGGGTCGCGGACATCTCGCGAAGGTTCCTTCAGCCCGACCACGTCACCGTGGACCTCGTCGGGGACGAGAAACAGAAGGCGTCCGCAGCCGTGACCCACATGCTTCTGAACTGCCAGTGGAGCGAGCGCACCGAGCTCGTGTGCGACTTGATCCGCGCGAAGGTACCCGGGGACGGCCGCGTCATCGTGTTCTGCGACACCAAGCGCGACTGCGGCGAGCTCCAGGAGGCGCTGCAGAAGGAGCTCGAGAAGGGCGCGAAGGCGCTCCACGGCGACGTGAACCAAGCCCAGCGCGAGGTCGTCCTCGCCGGGTTCAGGGCGAACAAGTTCCAGACGTTGGTCGCAACGGACGTCGCCGCGCGCGGGCTCGACATCAGCGGCGTCGAGCTCGTCGTGCAGTGCGAACCTCCGAAGGAACCGGAGACGTACATTCACAGGAGCGGACGCACCGGGCGCGGCGGCGCGACGGGCGAATGCGTGACGCTCTGCACGCCCAGGAACGAGTGGGCGATCCCGAACATCGAGCGCAAGGGCGGGTTTAAGTTTCAGAGAATCGCGCCTCCGCAACCCGCGGAGATGGCCGCCGCGGCCGCGAAGATTGTCATCGCGCAGGTGCGCGCGGTGGCCAAGGGCGCGGCGAAGATGTTCATGGACGCCGCGAAGGAGCTCCTCGAGGGCGGCGCGGGCGAGCACGACGAGGGCGCGGATCCGACGGAGATGCTCGCCGCGGCGCTGGCGAAACTCGCCGGTCACGGCGAGCTCCGAACGCGCTCGCTCCTGACGTCGCACACCGGGCAGACGACGCTGCTGTTCGCCGCGGGCGGGACGACGGAGATTCGAACGCCGACGTACGTCTGGAATTTTTTACGCCAACGCCTGGACGAGAGCGACCTTCAGATTCGAAGGCTGACGTTGTGCGCGGACAGCAAAGGCGCGGTGTTCGACGTCCCGAGCGAGCTCGCGGACAAGTTCACTGCGCTGAGCGAGAACCAAGAGAGCGGTCCGACGCCGATCGCGATCACCGTCTGCGAGGAACTCCCGGAGCTCGTCGTGCGCCCGGGGGGCGGCGGCGCGGGCGGTGGCGGCCGAGGAGGAGGCTTCGGCGGCGGGAGAGGCGGTAGAGGCGGGTTCAACGGCGGGAGAGGCGGTCGAGGCGGGTTCAGCCCGGGTGGCCGGGGCGGTCGAGGCGGATTCAGCCCGGGCGGTCGCGGTCGCGGCGGGGGTGGGCGATTCGGAGGCGGCGGCCGAGGAGGAGGACGGGGCCGCGGTTGACGGACCCGAAATTGAATTTCAGCGCGCATTTTTTCTAGTCATCTCGAGCACGCGCGTATTGTACTGTACGTGTCTGTACGGTAAGGTTAGTTGTTTAATATCACACGCGATGCAATCAGCATCGTGATTCACCGCATCTTCTTCTTCCCCTTGCCCGAATCCCCGTAAAAGTCGTCCAAACTCGTGTCGTACTTTTGCATCACGAGCTCCGAGCGCACTTTCCTCGTCGTGTCCGTCGCGACGCCGACGAGGATGAGCAACGACGTCCCCGCGAAACCCCGGAACGTCGTCAGCCCGGTGATCCCCTCCACCGCGGTCGGCGTCAGCGCTAAGACGCCTAAGAACACGCTTCCGAGGAGAGACAAATTCGAGAGCACGCGCGTGATGTAGTCTCGAGTCGTCGCCCCCGGTCGCACGCCCGGGATCGACGCGCCCTGTCGTTTCAACTGCTCCGCGACATCCTTCGGCTCCAACTGAAGGAACGTGTAGAAGTAGTTGAAGAAGCAGATGAGCGCGATGTTCACCGGGACGTACGCCGCGCCGCCGGGGTACACCGCCTTCGCGGCGCCGATGATGACCGGGTTCGGCGCGAACCGAGCGATCGTCGCCGGGAGCGCGAGGAGCGAAGACGCGAAGATGATCGGCATCACCCCCGCGGAGTTCACCTTGAACGGCAAGTACGAGCTCTTCGCGAGGCCACCGGCTTGGAACCGCGTGGAGTAGTTCATCGGAATCTTCCTCTCCGCCTCTTGCACGTACACGATCCCGAGCGTGCTCAGGAAGAACGCGCCAAAGAACACGGGGAGAACCGCGTTGTCGCCCTTCTCGCCCGCCTCGGACAACGTCTGCCCGAAGGATGACGGGAGCGAGGACACGATGTTCGTGAAGATCAGCAGCGACGTCCCGTTCCCGAGCTTGAGCTCGTTCAATACCTCGCCGATGTACAGCAGGATCATCGCCCCCGCGGTGAGAACCGCGCTGGACTCGACTAACCACCCTAAGCTGAAGTCCTCGACGTACGGCCGGACGTACAGGCACTGACCGACGGCTTGCACGACCGCGAACGCGAGCGCGCCGTAGCGCTGGTACTGCATGAACTTCCTCCTGCCAGCCTCGCCCTCTTCTTTCTGGAGCTTGCTCAGGCTCGGGAACACCGAAGTGAGGAGCTGCGGGATCGACGAACGCGAGCGGCGCGGGGGTCAGTCGGCGTCGCGAGCTCGGGGGGCGCGCGGGAGGGAGGAGGGCGAGAGGAGAAAGGGTCGCGCGTCGGTCGGTCGCGTCTCTTCGTGGCTCAGTTTCCGTTGTTCGTTTCACGGCGCTGACGGGCGTGCCGCCGAACCTCAATCGAACGAGACCTAAAAGGTCGCATCACCACCACGGAGACGAGACGCGACCGACGCGCGTTTCGTTTTCTCGCGGGAGAAAAAAACGAGCCGACGACGGACGGCGAAGAGAAAAGCCGCCGTCCCGTCGGCGGAGGAGAGGACGGGAGCGGACTCGAGAGACGCGACGCACCTGGAAGATGATCGACGAGTTGATGAAAGGAACGATCCCGAGGGAGAAGATCCCGAGCTTCGAGATGCTCCCGCCCGTGAGCGTGTCGACGTAACCGAGCATCCCGCCGCCTCCCGCGAGCGACTCCGCGAACGCGGCTCTGTCGACGCCGGATATCGGAATGTAGGTCCCGATTCGCGACACGACGAGGAGGGCGAGGACGGTCGCGATCTTCTCCGGGAGTTTGCCGCCCATGAACTCGCCGAAGAAGTCGCCGCCGCCGCCACCGGGGACGTTCATCGCGTTCGCCCTCGGTTTCCCTCGCGTCAACGCCATCACGGAGCCGGAACCTTCGAGCTTGCGCGCGTCCGTGTTCCACTCGTTATCGCCGACGTCCCAGCCCGCTCTCGTTCCGAGACCGAGCGGGTCCCAGACGCCGTCGGTGCCCATCCCGGGCATCGTCGCCGCGCCGATGTTGGCGACCGCGCGCGTCCTGACCTCGGATCCTCGCGCCGCGGACGCCCCGGAACCTCGCGCGGACGCGATCGTAAACCTATACCCTATCCGCGCTCTCGTCGCCTTGCTTCGACCGAGCCCCCGGGGGAGGCTCAGGCGCGACGAGAGCGGCGCGATGGCGGACGCCATCTTCGCAAGCTGCGAACGGCGACGAGAAGACGACCACGACGACGCTGATCACGACGACGTGCGGCTCGAAGTGAGGTCTGGCGAGGCCGACGTGGCGTCATCAAAGATCTCGCGAGGCATCGTCAGTCAGTCGCGCTGCAGAAAAACGCCGCGCGCTCAGTCATTATTTCAAAGTGGCGAGGCGTTGGCGGGAAGGAGCCGCGGCGCGAGCGCGATGGCGACGCCGAACAAGCGCCCGCCGCACGTGTTGCATCTCTACCACGAGATCAATGCCGCGGCCGCGCACGACCTGTCCCCCGCGGACCTCGACGCGAAGCTCGAGGAGGCGTCCGAATTCCTCGCGGGGTGCCTCGCGAGCTACAAGCCGCCGTCCTCCGCGTCGAAGGCCGAGGTCGAGAGCGGCAGCATCAGCGACTACGACGGGAAGACGCTCAAGCTGAACGCGGCGATGAAGAAGGTGACGATAGCAGCGAGCGCGCGTTTGAACCTGGACGAGATTCAGACGTACGCGCTCATGCGGCGGTGCGTCGACGAGGACAAGTCGACGACCGAGCTGCCGACCGAGTGCGACGACGATCTCGTCGAGCGTCTGACGGACTATTACTTCCGCGAGAGGCTCGGGATGTTCAAGTGCATCCACGCGCTGCTGCTGCATTCGCACGAAGAAGACGCCGCGGAGACGGAGGACCCGTACGCCGCCCCGAAGCTTCGGTGCTTGGAGCGCATGATGAAAAGCGACCTCGAGGCGAACCTCGTGACGACGCTGTGCGCGCACATGCGCGGGGAGACGCCGATCCGCCCGTCGGCGACGTCCGCGTCCACGAACAAGGCGTGGTCTAAGCAGGCGCTCGAGGAGACGATCGTCATGCTCGAGTGCGCGTTCTTGGTGTACTTCGACGGTAACGCGTCTTGCGACGCGAAGCGATTCGCGGAGATGGCGACGGCGTTTCGACGCGGCGCCCTCGCGCGAGCGCCCTCCGCGGGCGCGGAGCTCGTTCGATCAGCCGCGCCCGGGTCCAGCGACTCTCGCCAAGACGCGAAGGACGACGACATGACGGATGCGCACGCGAGGGCGTTCACGGACACGCTGCGCGCGCTGTGCGCGGTCGTCCTCGTCGCCGCGTTGGACTTGGAGTCGGTCGTCGAGCTCGTGCGCGGCGGCGGCGGGGGCGGGTCGTCCGCGGACCTCGGCGCGACGCATCCGCTGCTCAGCGAGGGCGCGCTGCGAGACGTCTCGACCGCGCTGAAGGACTGGCCGAGCGACGCGTCGCACGGACCGGTGCTTCTCGCGTGGGCAACGCTGCTCGCCTTGGCGCCGAGCGCGCGCGGGGAGGAGTCGACGCTCCCGGACGAGGCGGACCCGTCGCGCGCCGCGTCGAGGGTCGCGGGCGAGGCTGGGTACGGCGCGCTCCTGTCGCTCCTGCGGTTGGAGCAGTTCCGACGGTCCGAGGAGGTGATCGTGGAGCTGCAGAAGTCCGTCCTGAAGAACATGTTCACGTGCTCGCTCGCCGCGTTCGACGCGCTTCCGGTGCACAAGCTCGCGGAGAAGGAGCTGACGACGTTGATCGACGTTTTGACGGAACTCACGAGCGAGCAGCCCGGTCTGTGCGCGCAGTTCTGGGGCGGCGCGACCGCGGACGGACTCGAGGCGCCGCTGATGTCGCTGCTCGTCGGCTGCCGAGAGCGGCATCCCGTGGACGCGGCGCCTCTTCTGAGGGTGCTGTTCGCGTTGGCCGAAGGTCCCGAGTCCGCGGAAAAGGCGCTGCGTTTCTTGACCAACCTCCCGACGGTCGCGCTGCCCGCGCCTCCGCCGGGCACCGAACTCGCGCGCGCGATCGTGCCGCTCGGGGAGGATGGCAACCCCGCCGTCGAGTGGATGGACGCGACGACGCGGTGGGAAGACGAGCGCGGACAGAGCGAAGAGTGGCGGCGGAACGACGCGCAACCGCCGTCGCTTCCGCCTGGACCGGTGTACGCCGCCGCCGCGCTCGCGAGCACGTACCTCCCCGGCGCGTGCATACCTCAGGGCACGCCGGGCGTCGCGATGGCGCGCGACGGATCGTCGACGTCCGCGACCGCGGTAGGGTACGGAGGCGACGACAGAGACGGCGACGAGGCGATGACGACGACGGCGCCGAGTCTGAACGGCCCCGGCGTCGACATCATCCGCTGGCACACGCGCGCGGACGGCGTCCGCGTCCTCATCGCGCGCGTGTGCGTGCTCTCCACGATGGGCGGCGCGTCCGTCGGCGCGAAAGAAGCGCACGAGCTCGACGCGTCGCTCGCGTTCCTCGGCAGAGTGCTTCGCTCCGCGCCGAGGTTCGCGACGAATCTCGTGTCGCTGGACGTCTCCGCGGTCGTCCCCTCCGGCGCGCCCACGTCGCTCGTCGCCGCGCTCGCGGCCATTCTGACCGCGTCCACGACCCCGGGCGACCCGTGGGCGACGCTTCCGTGCTCGAGCCGCGATAGCGACACCGAAGTCGCGCACCCCGGTCTGATGCGAGCGGCGCTGGCGCTGTCCGTCGCCGCGCCGCTCGCCGCGGCGGCGCCGACGTTCGCGCTCGAGGAGCTCACGTCCGCGCCGTTACTGCGCGCGGACGGGTACGACGGCAGGGACAGCGGCGCGCTCGCGTCGATCAACGCGCGCGGGCCCGCGGTCGGGCTCGCGATGTTCGAGCACTCCGTCATCCCGTCCGAGCGCGCCGCCGGGGTGTACCCGCTGACGACGGCGCTTCTGAGGGTAGCCGAGAGTTTCCTGTGGGCGGGCGCGGGGGCGTCGCACGCGATGACGCCGTTGCTGCAGCACGTCGTGCAGGAGGTTCTCGTGCAGCACGGCACGTGGCGATACCGGCGAAGGGCCGATCGCTGGTCGCTCCACGCCGCGGTCGCTCGCGTCGTGACCGCGGCGTTGGCGCCGAGGCCCGGTCCGGAGAACGCGGCGAGGCGCGCCGCGGTCGCGGGGTACGTGTCCTCCGACGCGGGCGCGGCGGCGGCGCTGCTCGCGCCGTTGGCGCTCGACGCCGCGGTGCTCGGGCACATGCACGACGGAGGTCCCGGCGCCGCGACCGCCGCGGAGGTCATCGCCGCGGAGGAAGCGGTCGCGGCGACGTTACGCGCGCTGCCGCAGCTGTTGTCCGTCCTCGCGGACTCCGTCGCGAACGCGGCGGCGGCGGCGGAGATGACGCGCGCGCCCGCGGCGCTCGGTTCCGGGCCTCTCGCGCACGCGCTTCTCGTGGACGCGCCCGGCGGCGGCCCGCCGCTCGCGGCCGCGGTCGCGTCCTACGTCGCGTATCCGTACGCCGCCGCGTGCTGCGCGCTCGCGTTTCCCGCGCTCGCGGCGATTTGCGCCGCGGCGCCGAACGAGCCGCCGCTCGCGTGCGCGCTGCCTTCGCTCGCGCCGTCATCCTTGTCCGCGTCCGCGTTTGCGCTCACGATGCACGGCGAGCCGCGAAAGAAGGACGCCGGCGCGGAAATGGATCCTCGCGCGGCGATCGTCCGCGCGCTGACCCCGGACGCGGCGAGGTACGCACCGGGAGAGGCTCTCGCCGCCGCCGCGTTCATCACCGCCGCCGCGTCGTCTCAGCCGATGCTCGCGGAGAGCATGCTGCTTCCTGCAAAGCTCTCCCCGACCGGCGAGGCCGAGGACGGGTGCGACGTCGAGAGCGCGCTCGACTCGCTGTGGACGGTTCTCGGGAACGCCAAAGAGCTGCGCGAGGAAGATCCGCGGCTCTTAGCCGCGTCCGTGAACGCGATCGTGTCCGTGTGGCGAGGAGGGCGACTGCTCGCGGGGGCGGCGGGGACGCTGCGCACGCAGTCGTCGTTCGCGTCTCGCCTCGGGGAGTGTCTGCCGAGCGTCTCGGCCTCGAAAGTCCTGGACTTCGACGGCGCTGATACCGACGCGGACGACGATGGTTCGTACGACGACGAGCGTGAAGCGTTCCAGTTATCCGCCGAGGCGGCGGCGCTCACGCTGTTAGCGTCGGAGGCCGCGGACGTGCTGCACGGATCGCCGGGCGAGGGGATCGAAGAAGCGTTCGAGAAGTGGTGCGGAAAGGACGGGGACGACGAAAACGCGTTTTGTCTCTGGATCAAGCGGTGGTGCGTGATGGTGGACAGGCCCGGGGTTTTCGCCGCGGCGCGAGCGCACGCGCAAGCGGTCGTCTTGAAAGCGGCGGCGAGCGCGGAACGCGCGAAAGCGGCGGCGGTCGCCGAGGCGGCGAGACAGGGTCGACTCCCTCGAGCTGTCGCGGGATCGTCGCCACTCTGCGACGCGTCCCTCGAGCACGGCGCGGTCGCCGCGGCGGACGCGCTGCTGTCGCACGCCTCCGCGGCGGACGCGGTTCGTACGGGCGCGACGAGAGCGACGATTCTCGAAGCGACCGCGGCGGCTGTGCTCGAGACGAGACCGAGACCCGCGCACGATCCGCTCGGCCGGCTGTTAGAAGCCGCTCGAGAAATACAGTTAGAGCGCGCGGCGTTAGCGCCCCCTCCTCCCGGCCCGCTCCCGGGCGAGCGAGCGGAGTACGGCGGCGATTTCCTCTTCAACGCGACGTGGGTCGAGGCCGCGACGGGCGGCGCGAGTCCCCCGGAGGCGGCGGGCATGGACGAACTCGGCGACGACGACGCCTTCGGCGCGATGCAAGGCCCACTTTCGTCGTGCGGCTACGACGCCGCGAAGGCGCTGCGGCTCGCCGGGAGGGCGGCGGCGAGGAAGTCCGCGCAGCTCGCCGCGTTGTCCGCGTTTTACGACATGATGACCGCCGCCGCGGGGCCGATGCGCGACGTCGCGAGCGACGACGACGAACACGCTTTCGAGGCGGACCAACGCGAGAGCGGTCTGCTGTCGTCCTGGCCCGTCGCGTCTCGGGCTTCAGCGGTGCAGACCGTCCTGGAGAACCTGCACGCGGCGCTGAACGCGTCGAAGGGCGACGCCGCGGATCACGCCACCGCGTTCGCGGCGGAGCTCGCGCACCTCCTCGCGCTGCTCGTCCGCCTCTGGGCGCGCGCGGTGAACGCCATCGGCGCGAAAAAGGCGCCGGACGACGGCGAGACCGAAAATCTCGACGCGTTCGCGACCGCGGCGGAGGTGTCCGCGATGGCGTCCGACGCGCTGTCGCGACGGCCGGAGGACGTCGTGGCGTGCGACGGCGCCGCGAGCTGCGTCGTGCGGCCGCTTCTCACCGCGGTGCTCGTGAGCGTCCGCGCGTGGAGGACGACGGCGGCGACGACGTCGTCGACGCGCCGCGCGGGGTCCGGTCTGCGCGAAGGGCACGAGCTCGGGAACCGTCTGCTGCCGTTGACGCCGGTGCTGTGCGCGCTGTCCTCGAGTTCCGACGGCGGCGCGGACGCGGTCCTCGCGCTGGCCGTCTTGCGCGAGATGGCGGACGGCCTCGTCCCGGCGTCTTCGCTCGCGGACGCCCTCCGCGGACGCGCGCTTCTGCCGCCGCTGACGCCGCCGCCGTTCGAGGCGTGCGCCGCGCCCGGGGTCGACGGCTCGCGCGACCCGCTCGCGATGTCGTCTCTCGTCGCGCTTCCGTTCGAGCGTCTCGGCGACGCGTCCGCGATGGCGTTGCGACCATTCTTGGACGTGAACGCCGCGAGCGGCGGGTTCGGCGACGGGAAGGAAAACGTCCCGGAGAACTACGTCGACGGCGGCTCGAAAGTCTCCGAGTCGGGCGTCTCCTCTCGATCCGACGCTCACGGCGGTGCGGAAGTCGCCGCCGCGCTGCGGACGTGCCTCGCGCTCGGACGCTCCCCCGCGGGCGCGGAGGTGCTCCAGAGCGTGAACTACGCGTCCGAGCTGTCCTCGCTCCTCGTCGCGCTCGGGTCGACGCGACCGCCGCCGCGCGCGTCGTCTTCCGCGTCGCACCCGCTCCCGCGGTGGACCCCGCGCTGGGGCGTCGGCGGTCCGTTCAAGAAGGGCGACGAGGTCTTCTACCGCGACAAAGCGGCGCCGGACGCGCACGCGAAAGCGACCGTCGTGCACGCGGACCTCTCCGTGAACCCGCACGCGTACGTCGTCGACGTGAACGGCGCGGAGCGATCCACGGAGGCGAGCAGACTCGCGGCGCGGTCGCGCGTCCGCGCGTCCTTCGCCGGGGGGCACGGGCACGCTCACGAGACGCGCGACGCGACGTCTGCGGCGGCGACGCCGAGCGAGCTGTACTGCCTCGCCCTCCGCGCGGCGGCGACGCACGCGGACGTCCTCGGCGCGCGGCGAGACGTCCACGACGCGTTCGTCTCCGTCGCCGTCGCGCTCGCGGATCGATTCGAAGAAGCGCTCGCGCCTTCGACGTTGAACACGGAGACGCTCGCGGAGGCGGAGTCGACCGCGGGTTTCCTTCACTCGCTCGCGCTCGCCGCGAGCGGGCCGTGGCAGCTCGCGGCGCCGACGCACCAGGTCGCGATGCGCGCGGCGGCGGTTGATTTCCTTCGATTCATCGCCGCGCCGCCGCCGCCGCGCCGCGGGATCGGGTGCCAGCCTCGCTCGCGACGCGAGATCGCGGCGGTGCACCGCGCTCCGCTCGTCGGAGCGGTCACCGGGTGGTTTCACTCGTGCGCGATCGGCGCCGTCCCCGCGGTCGCGCCGACGCCGGCGGCGGCCATCGCGGCCGCCATCGCCGCGTCGTCGGACGAGGCGGGCGGCAACGCGCACTCGGAAGCCATCGCCGCCGCGTTGTACGCGACCGCGGCGAGGTGCGCCGCGTTCCTCGCCTCGTTCCCGCGGTCGAACCCGAACGCGGTGTGCGGCGAGGAGGCGCTCTTCAACCTCTCGCAGCAGGCGGACGTTCTGAAGACTGAATTCGAGCGCAAGAGCGTCGGCGAGGACGCGCAAGGCCGGAAGGCGGCGTTTAAAGACGCGATGACGCACGTCGCCGGCGCGCTGCGGGATCACTGCGAGGTGCTCGAAACTTTAGAAGCGGACGAGGATCCGGTCGGGTTGTTGCCGCCGAAGCTCCACAGCGCGCGGTCGTTAGTGTCCCAGATGAGCTGGCGGCCGACGCCGATGGACAAGTTCGCGTTGGAGCGCGAGACGCCTCCGAAGTCGTGAGGGAGCAGTTTCTAGATTTTGTTTTCGTGCTGAATAACGCCAGAAGAATAGATTACTCGCGTTGACTCTTCGCGCTTCCCCGTCCGTCGGCGTCACACGCTCTCGCGCTTCGCACGCGCGGTCGCGTGAACGTCTCGCGAAATGGTCTTCGCGGAACCCTCCGCGTTCGGCGCGGACGGCGACGGCGAGAAGCTGAAGAAGAACCGGTTCCTCTCCACGACGAAGGAGGTCGAAGATTTGAACCAGTACTGGTACTCGAACCGAACGATCGCCGCGATGGCGAGCGACGTCGAGGACCAGTGCTCGTCCCCGGACTCGAAGGCGTGCTTCCTGTCCACCCCGAGCGTGTACTTCTCCCTGAACAAAGACACGCGCGCGCGGTCGTGGTGCTTCGACCTGGACACGCAGTGGGCACGCGAGCCCGGGTTCGTGAAGTACGACTTCAACGACCCGATCGGTTTCGACGGGTTCGACGACCTGAAAGGGACGTTCGACATGGTGATCATCGACCCGCCGTTCATCACCAGGGAGGTGTGGGAGAAGTACACGACGACTGCGAAGGCGCTTCTGAAACCGGGGGGGAAGGTGCTGGCGAGCACGATACAGGAGAACGCGCCGTTCATGAAGGAGCTCCTGGGCGTGACCCCGCAAGTGTTCATGCCGTCGATACCGACGCTCGTGTACCAGTATCATCTGTACGCGAGCTACGAGTCGAAGTTTCTCGCGGAGAAAAACCCGGAGATCCCGGAGTACGACTGAGCAGGCGGCGCGCGTGCGCGCAGGTGGACGACGTGGGAGAGCGCGACGCGCTCGGGACGCGTGAAATGATGAATAAATAAATGTAGCCGCGTTGAATTCGCCTTTCCGTCACTTCTTCTTCGGCGGCCTCGACGCTTTCTCTTCCACGCCGGACGTCCCGAACCTCCCCCTGAGGACCGCGAAGACGTCTTCCATCTCCACGCCCTGCAGGTTCAGAAGCACCATGGAGTGATACAGAACGTCCGCCATCTCGCTCGCCGCGCGCTCCTTACCTTCGTCGCTTTCAAGCGTCTCGCACAGCTCCCCGGCTTCCTCGCGGACCTTCTTACAGAGCAGCTCCGGGTCGTCCAGCAGCCGCCGCGTCCACGACGGCTTGTCCCCTTCCTTGACGACATCCGCGCGCCGCGCTTTGATCGTCGCCTCGAGCTCGTACAGCGTCGTCATCGCCTCCTCGTGGCCGTGCGCGCCGCCGCCGTCGACGAAGGCGGCGCCGTCCTCGCCGTCCACGCGGGAATAATAACACGTGTGCGCGCCCGTGTGGCACGTCGGTCCGTCCGGGACGCCGAGGTAAATCAGCGAATCCTTATCGCAGTCGATGTGGATGGACTTCACGCTGATGAAGTTCCCGGACGTCTCGCCTTTCGTCCACTGCGCCTGACGCGAGCGAGAGAAGAACGTCGCTTTTTTCTGCGTAATAGTGCTTCGCACCGCGGTGCGATCCGCGAAGCCTTGCATGAGAATCGCGCCCGTGTCCACGTCCTGCGCGATCGCGACGACGAGACCCTTGTCGTCACACTTCAGCCCGTCGAGAAACTTCTCGATCTGCTCCGGGTCGGCGTCCGCGGCCATGACGTTCGGTCCGCGAGACGCGCGAACGAGCGGTCCCGTGCGGCCGAGCTTGCGATCGGCCGACACCGCGATCGGTCCGCGCGAATTCTCGGCGGGCGCGGCGCGCGCGGCGCGGACGACGAGCATCCCGCGGGAGACGGCTGAGGCGGCGAGGCACGCGGCCATCGTTTTGGGGGATAGGGCGTGCGCCGAGCGCGGAGGAGTCTGTCCGCGCGGAGAGCGGCCGCCGACACGAAAAGATAGCGGAGCGGCGCGGCGGCTCGGCGCGTGTCGACCAGTCGGCCCGCTTCGACTTCGGCTCGTGTACGTGAAGTACTTCCGTATGACTAAATGCCCGTACGGAACTTCCGTACTGTACTGAGACTCTACAGTATGACTTTTTACCCTGACGACGACATATGATATCGACCGTTGGCCGGTTGGCGTCGTCGACTTCAAAATAAAACTTTGGACGACGAAATCTGCGCCGCGGGGCGCGACACAACGAGGGGCTCTCGCACGCGCGATCCTTCGCGCCGTCCGCCATGGCGCAAAACAACGGGTTCTTGTGCAATGTGGCGAGCTACAGCACGATGGTATGGTACGACACCGCCGCGGCGTCTAACACGGTCACGATGGAGTTCATGACGCCGATAAACCACGCCACGAACGGCATGCTTCTTTGCTCCACCGCGACCGGGCATTCGTGGACGCGCGCAGCCGGGGGGACGACTGACTTCGGCGTGACGTCGCTGAAATCCGGCGGCGACCAGCTCGCGACCGCGGCGACGACGTCGACGTCCAACTCAGACGCGAACGCGGCGGTGTGGAACCACCGAGCCGTCGAAGTCGGCGTCGCCGCGGACGTCCTCGGCACGGACTCGTACTACGCGTCGTCGTACAGCCGCGCGAGGTACGACGACATCACCCTCGACGCGGTCGGGACGTCCACGACCGGGCTGTTCCAAGACCCGGTGTGGACGACGACGGAGGACGCGCGTCTGACCGCGTCGAGCGCGGTGATCACGAACATCGACGCAGCGTCCACCTCGAGCGCGAAGGTTGCCCAGATGCAGACGCTCGCGGAGTTGAACCGCGCGAACGGTAACTGCGCGCTCCTGACCGGGTCGTGGACGGCGAACACGCGGTACGAGCTGGTGTTCACGGTCCCGAACCCGACGCAGGCGAGCGGGGCGACGAATTTAGGGTGGTGGATGGCGCCGATATCGTACGCCAAAGAGGCGACCACGGAGGCTGACGGCGCCGGCGGCTCGATCGCGACGTCGAGAATCACGTACACCGTCCACGGGCACAAGCACGGGAGCGTGTGCACGACGCGGTACACGGTGGCGACGGCGTTGGGGACGGTAGAACCGACACCCAGCGGCGCGGGGACGACGATAACGGACTGCACGGCGGCGCCGTACTCCGCTTCGACGCACGCGTTCGGGAGCACGTTCGTCACCACGGGCGCGTGCGTCGCGTGCACGGGCGTCGGCGGCACGCTCGGCGCGGGGGCCCCCGCGACGGCGTGCACGTGTCCTTCGACGAAGACGACGCTCGTGGCGGGTCCGAACGCGTGCGGGAACAACTGGAGCCCGTTGGGGACGGCAACCTCCGTCGCGACGCTCGCGGCGGAGCTGTGCACGTCGTTCACGGCGATAAAAACCGCGCTCGCGAACGGTCCCGCGTCGGCGGCGACCACGGGCGTCGGCGGCGGCGCCTCCGCGGGCGCGCACGCGGTCGCGAACGCGCACCTGGACGCGTTCATCGACGCCGCGGGGCCGCTCGCGGACAGGCAGGACGTCATCGCCGCGAACGTGACGTACCGAGCGAGCATGATGTACGACGAACGCGCGTCGAACGACCCTTCGCGGAAACGCGGGTTGTGGCCAAACTGCGCGAGCGGGTGCGACGATTACGGACGATACACGGACGCGTCCGGGAACACGGGGACGACCGCGGAGGTGATCGACGTGCAGTTCGACGCGGTGCACGCGCTGAGGCTGATTGGGTACGTGCTGAATTTGAAAGGGTACTCGTGCACGGCGCTGTACGACTCGACGCAGACGGAGCCGAGCATCTACGGGTCGTACGACGCGGAGCCGCTGTGCGACGCGTCCGTGCCGTCGTGAGCGCGGCGGCGGTGATGTATCGTGATGCTTAAGGTTATGAGAACTCGTCTAATATCCCGTCTACGGACACGTCAGCGTGCACACGCGCGTGCCGAGCTCGGAGAACAAGTCGACCGTCGCGCCCGTGCCGCCGACCGCGGTCAACCCTCGATTTTGCATATCGAGCGAGAACACCGAGGACGGCGTGCACGGCTGTCTCGATACGAGTTGCCCGGAGAGTTTCCATCGATACACCGCCGGCTCCGCCCCCGCGGCGGTGACGTGCTCGCCCGTTAACTTTATCGTCTGCGGCGCCATCTCGGTTTTGCTCCGAGACGCGCACGCGCCCGCGGCGAAACTCCACATCGTCACGCATCGTCCTCCGCACCCTAACGCGGCCCAATTCTCGGCTTTATCTAACCCCACACACCCTACCCACGCGCCGCCGCCGACGCCGACGCCGCTCTCCCCGACCCCTAATCCTTTCGCGCGCCACACGTCGATCACCTGCGTGCACTTCCCCGACTTCACGTCAAAGATCCGCGCGGTGCCGTCCTCGGATCCCGTGACGGCTTGGTTGCACGACCCGCGGCTCGCGACGCAGTGCAGCGCGTCCGCGTGCCCCTTGAGCGCGAACGCGGGCGATTTCTTCCCCTCGGTCACGTCCCAGCCGTACGTCACGCCGTCCCCTCCCGCGGCGAAGAGGATCCCGCGCGTCGCGTCCGCCGCGAGCGCCGTCGTCTCCGGCACCGGCCCGAGCGCGCCCCGGCCTCGGCTCTCCTGCGGGTTCGTGAACGACGCGACCGGGCGCACGTCCGCGCGGCGGCCGCGGTCGCCTTCGACGCCGCCGGTCGAGCCGCTCGCGTCGCACGCGGCGCTCACGAGGTCGGCGACGCGGTACAGGTTCGTCACGCCGTCCTCGCCCGCGGTGCACAGCAATCGCGAGTCCGCGTCCCCCGCGTCGGGCTCGTACGACACGACGCTGTACACCGCGCCGTCGTGCGCATCGACGATCACGCGCGGGAGCACGGCGGCGTCGTCGTCCCCGCTCGCGTCCGCCGCGCGCGCGCGTCCGAGCGCGTCGTCGAGGTTCCACACGCTCAGCGCGCCGCTGCTGCTGCCGCAGGCGAGGTACCCCGCGGACGCGCCCGCGCCGGCGAAGAACACGGTCGCGTACACCGTCCGCGAGCTCGCGGATCGTTCTTCTTTCACGAGCGACGCGTACGCGCCCGGGTTGTACGGCGCGCGGCAGTCGAACATCGTCGCCGTTCGCCGCCTCCGCGGGCGTGCCGCCGCGCGATCGTTGTGCCGATCACGAGGATTTCGCCGACCGCGCTCGTCGCGACTCAACGAGTTTTCGGACGACAAATTTCAAATCCGCGTCCACAAGCGAGAGCGCTGGGCGACGACGCAGGTCCCACCGCGCTCGACGGAGCGCGGCGGCGGACGCCATGGACGATGCGAAGACGATATTCATCGTGACCGGGTTCGACGCGAGCGAACAGGTGCGCGGCGGCCTGGAGCCGACGAGGCGCGAAATCGTGGCACCGGTGCCGACAACTCCCGCCCAGATCTCTCTCCTCTCTCTCTCTCCCGCCTCCCCTCCCCCTCACCGCGAACCCCGATTCCCCCGACCATCGCAGCGCGAGATCTCGACCTTGGCGGAGAGCGTCGACGCGGTCGTGGACAACGAGTTCACCGCGGAGCGGCCGTTCGATTACTGCGTCGCGAAGACGACGGCGTCGCGAAAGTACGAGCTCGCGAGGACGCTGGGCAAACCGATCGTGACGATGGCCTGGCTCCGCGACAGCGCGTCCAGCGGCGCGCTGCTCCCGACGGACGACCCGGCGACGTCGAGAGCGTACCGACCCGCCGCGTTCCTCGGCTTGAACGTGTGCGTCACGGGGTACACGCAAGACCAGCGCGCGGACTTGGAGGCGAAAGTCGTCGCGAACGGCGGCGCGTACTGCCCGGATCTCGTGAGGGACGCGTGCACGCACCTGGTCGCGTCGTCGACGACGAGCGCGAAGTTCAAGCACGCGAGCAAGTGGCCCGGAGTGTGCGTCGTGAAGAGAGAGTGGGTGGACGCGTCCATACGCGACGGACGCAGAGCGGACGAGAGCTTGTTCGTCGTCAGGAAAGAGACGGAGGCGGAAGCCGCGCTCGCGGCGCTCAAACGCGAACGCGAGGAGGACGCCGCGACGCCGTGGGACGCGTGCTACCTCCTCGGATGCAGGGTGTGTCTGTACGACCTCGGCGCGCCGAAGACGTCCGAACCCGCGAAGAGGGCCGCGCGGCTGCTCCGACGAGGCGCGGGCGCGGTGACGACGAACCCGGCGAAGGCGACGCACGTCGTCGTCTCCAAGTCCGCCGCGGTGGGGTCCCTGAAAGCGATCAAGGAACACCGGGATAAGGTCGTGTACACGTCGTGGTTGGAAGCGTGCGACGTCGAGATGGACGTCGTGGACATGGACGAGCACTTGGTTCACGCGGAGATGTTCAGCGGGGGTGGGAACGCGGCGGCGCGGCCGATCGCCGCCGCCGCGGTCGGGGAGAGATTCAACCTCAGTCAAGAGGCGGCGTCGCAGGGAATGTCGAAAGGGAAATCGAAACCCCGCGCGAGACCGGCCGCGGAACAGGAGGAACCGCGCCGGAGGGAAGGTCCCGCGTCGCCGAACCCGCTCACGCGCCAGGCGCTCGCGGCGACCGCGGCCGCGGAGGCGCAGGCGCTGTCCGAAGCCGCCGCGGCGAAGGCGACGGAAGTCGGCGATCAAAACGTCCCGCCGATAGAGTCGACGCGCGCGAAGGTCAACGCGAACGACGTCGGGTGCTCGTACGACCCGGCCACGGGAACGGAGCTTCCGGCGACCGCGATCGCGATTCCAGAGACGCGCGCGGCGGCAAAAGACGACGGCGAGGGAGAGGGAGAGGGCGGGAGCGGCGGCCCGTTCGAAGGCATGAGCATCGGGCTCAGCCGTCTGTTGTCCAAGGAGGAAGACGACGCCGCGCGCGATTTCATCGCGCACGGCGGCGGGATCGCGGTGACGATGCCAACGGAGAGCGACGGGCGGTGGGCGAGTTCCGCGTCGTCGACGTCGTACGTCGTCTGCCCCGCGGCGCCGACCGCGGAGGAGCGAAAGGTTTTAAACGCCGCCCCCGAGAGCGCGCGCAAACACGTCACGTGTCACTGGCTCGAGAGGTGCGTCGAGGCCGGGCTCGCGATCCCACTCTCGGGGGACGCGGGGCTGAACCCGGCGTATCGACCGTTACCGTGCGACGCGCCGTTGGAATCCATGCAGCGCTTACGCGTCAGCACGTCGCTTTACGACGAGAGCGTCAAGGAGTCTGTGCACATGCTTTGTCGCCTGTTAGGGGCGAAGTACACGGACAACTTGCGCAGGAATAAAAACACACATCTCGTGGTGCCGACCGCGGAGGGGACCAAGTACGAGGCGGCGAAGAAATGGGGTCTTCACGTCGTGACCGTGGAGTGGCTGCACGCGTGCGTGAAAGCGGGAAGGAGGGTGTCCGAGGTGGACTTCCCCCCCCCGCGCGCGCCCGACGACGACGCCGACGACGCCGGCGCGGAGCCGCCGCCGCCGCCCGCGCCAAAGTCCGCTTCGAAACCCGCGCCGCCGCCGTCGAACAGCCAAGGAGGGACGCGCGACTTGTCGAACGTGCTGCGCGCGTCGCAGCCGGCGCCGCGGCCGTCGTCCTCGGCCGTCGCGGCGCCGCGACAGACGAGCCGACCGTCGTCGCAGACGGTTTCGCGAAAGCGTCCGGTGTCACAGACGGCGGCGCGCGCTCCTCGGGACGCGCCGGCGCCGCGACACGACCTCGGCTCGGACGCGAAGACGCAAGGTGGCCCGGGCGCGGAGTCTCCGAGCGATCCCGACGGCATCCCGCCTCCGGAGGTTGCGATCGAACGCGCGAGGGCGTCTCACGAGAGACCCGCGACGCTGCCACCGGATGGGAGCCAGTTCGTCGCGAACCTCATCGACGACATCGCGGGAGGTTTAGGGTTCGGTGGCGCGGGGGGCGAGACGCAGTACGACGCCGTCGCCAACGACGGGTTCGACGGGTTCCGCGTCCCCGAACCGGTCGCGCAGGACGGGTGTTCGACCCCGAAGACGACGCGTTGCGGGGACGCGCGCGGGGAGACGGCGAACGGCTCCGCGGGGCGCAAGAGAGCGCGCGAGGAGCAGTCCACGAGCGGCGCGACCGGCGACAGGACATGCGGCGGCGACGGGACTGGCGGTGGCGGGAGGGGTGAACGCGTCCCGATGTCCCAGGCCGAGATCGAGTCGCAGCATCAGATGGTCGGGTACGCCGAGGACGGGCCGCCTTCGCGCGTCGCGCGCAGGGGAGGCGGCGGCGGCGGCGGCGGCGGACGGAACGACAGCGGGCTCGTGAACTCGCTCTTAGGCCAGGGCGGGGTCGTGGGCGGATCCGGTGGGGGCGGGAAACCGGGTGGGGGTGGCGTCGCGCGCGCCGCGGTCGTGCACGCGGAGGATTGGGCGTGAGCGTCGCGTCCCGCGGCTTCAAAATAAATTGACTGAACAGCTGCAGTTCGTCCCGGGAAAAAAAATATTCATCGCGCGCTCGAATTTCGACCAATCAGGCCCCGGACTACAACGAGGTACAGTACGTGAACAGTAAACCATCCGGAACATTTTTAACTCAAAATCGACGGTTTAATTTCGCTCGACCGGCTTTCGCGAGCTGCTTGCTGCAAATTTTGCTGGCCCGTGGACCGTCCAGCTGGCACTGCGACCGCTTGTGGGTAAGATTTCCCGTGAAGCGATCGCGCGTCGCCGGCTTCCCGGCACTGTGCAAGACACACGCCGACTCCGTCGCGTCGTCTACCTCTCAAAAGTAACCCAAGCAAGATGGCCACCATGACCATGTCCGCCACGTGCGCGCAGCCCCTCGCGGCTCGCAAGACCTTCGGCTCCACCGCGAAGCTCGCGGCGACCCCGAAAGTTCGCGCTGCGAAGCGCAACGTCGTCACCCGCGCCGCGCGTGACGGCCCGGTCATCATCGGCCTCGCCGCGGACTCTGGCTGCGGCAAGTCTACGTTCATGCGCCGCATGACGTCCCTCTTCGGCGGCAAGGCGACCCCCCCGGAGGGCGGCAACCCGGACTCGAACACGCTCATTTCCGACACCACCACCGTGCTTTGCCTCGATGACTACCACCTCAACGACCGCAACGGCCGCAAGGAGTCCGGCCTGACCGCGCTCAACCTCAAGGAGCAGAACTTCGGTGCGTCTGCGTGCCACGCATCCCCCCGCCCGCTCTCGCGCGTCCGCGAGGGCCTCGACGACGCTCTTCCGGCGGCTTTCCGGTCGCTCACGAAGCGCGTCAAGTTTTTACTCGAACGGATATTCTTAGGGCTTATCCATCGCACGCGTCTGAGATCGCGCGTCCGCGCGCGGTCCAATCGCGTCGACACGCCCTGGAAATCGTCCGAGGAGACTCGTTCGGGTGTTCCGAGCTCGCGCGCGTCCTCACTGGGCGTGCAACGGCGCCGCGGACCCCGCTCGCGCGACCGATCGTGGGCGGTCCTGCTCCCCCGTTTTTTCACGTTGCCACAAAACGTTTTCCGTCCAGTTCGCTGACCTCGCGTCTGCACCCCGTGCGTCGCCGTCCTCAGACCTCATGTACGACCAGGTCAAGGCGCTCAAGGAGGGCAAGGCCGTCGAGAAGCCGATCTACAACCACGTCACCGGCGTGTTCGACCCCGCGGAGAAGATCGAGTCCCCGGACATCCTCATCCTCGAGGGCCTCCACCCCTTCGCGGACGAGCGCGTTCGCGACATGTTCGACTTCAAGATCTACCTCGACATCTCCGACGACGTCAAGTTCGCGTGGAAGATCCAGCGTGACATGGCCGAGCGTGGCCACTCCCTCGAGTCCATCAAGGCTTCCATCGAGGCGCGCAAGCCGGACTTCGACGAGTTCGTCGACCCGCAGAAGCAGTACTCCGACGTGATCATTCAGGTGCTCCCCACGCAGCTCATCCCGGACGACAACGAGGGCAAGATCCTGCGCGTGCGCATGATCATGAAGGAGGGTGTTGAGAACTTCGACGCGCCGTACCTCTTCGACGAGGGCTCCACGATCTCCTGGATCCCGTGCGGCCGCAAGCTGACGTGCTCTTACCCGGGCATCAAGTTCTTCTACGGCCCGGACACCTTCTTCGGCGAAGAAGTCTCCGTCCTCGAGATGGACGGCCAGTTCGACAAGCTCGAGGAGCTCATCTACGTCGAGTCGCACCTCTCCAACACCTCCACGAAGTTCTACGGCGAGATCACCCAGCAGATGCTCAAGTACCAGAACGGCCCGGGCTCCAACAACGGTACTGGACTCTTCCAGACCCTCTGCGGCCTCAAGGTGCGCGAGCTCTACGAGCGCATCTCCGAGAAGGAGGTTGTCGCTGCCGCCTAAGTTCGCATCGTTATTACACGCGTGCTATGGTGGGTTGGGCCGAAGGATTCGGCGGTTGGTGTCGCGAGTTTTGGTGTGCGAGCTGAGGGCAAGACACGATCTCGCGAGGGGGGGGTTCGCAGCGCCGATTGAGACAAATCGGAGCGGCGGCTTGGAAGTGGTGTATAGAGAAGTTTAGAAATACCACGGATTTCAATGGTTGTAAACACACACCTATTTTTTCAATCCACAACGTACCTTCGAAGGTACGGAAGTACGTACAGTACACGTACGTCTTCAGGACGAGAACTCGCCACCGCGAAAAGTGAAAAAACTACTCTGAATAAACAAAAGCTATATTATCTATCTAAACGGTCGCGTCGCAGACGCGCTCGTTTCGAGCGTACGCTCCCTTCGTGTCGGTTAGTCGGGTTATTCACCAGAAGCACGAAAGAAGAAGCGTCGTTCATGAATCACGATGAGTGCATCGCTCGCGCGTGTTTTCGCCTACGCAGCGAGCTCGTCTTGCATGAGCAGCGCGACCGAGGCGAGCGTCCACTTGACAGGGGGCTCCTTCTCGGGGTGTTTCATCGTGAACGTGGACACCTGCGCGGAATATACGTTCGCGCGCTGCATGTTCATGTACACGGGGCACATGTAGTACCCTTTCGTGTCGTATTTGTCCGTGGTCACCGGGATCACCTTGATCACGGGGAGCAAGCAGCGAAGCTCCTTCGGATTGGAGTCCTTGAGTGTGCCACCCTTGCTATCCCACCTCGCGCCCTCCATGGTGAGACCGTGGATGTACGTGCCTTCCTCGGAGTATTCCGTGACATCTCCAGGGTTCAAGGTGGTCACCTCGGTGATAAATTCCATCACGTCGAGCGGGAGCTGGTTCTCGCGAGCGTACACTTGCTGCACCGCGGTGATTAAAGCCTTCGCGTTGAAGAGACCGGGGAGCCACACGGACTTCGGGCGCTCGATCGTCTTCGCCGTCCACTTGTCGAGCTGCGCGTGACGTTCTTTTACGTCTCTGTACCAGCGCGTGAGAGAGTACACCTCCTGGACGCGTGAGGACATCTGCTTCATCCAGCTCGGTGGGACGGTGTTTCTGTAGATGCCGTTTTGCACCATCTCCATTGCATCAGACATGTTTAAGGCGCCGTCCAAACCGAGGGTGAGCTCCTCGAGCGAGCGCTTGATGAAAATGAGAAGGTCGGTCATGCGCGTCGCCTCCTGGATCGCGCATACGACGTACGGGTTCTTATCCGTGACGCGGCTTTCGATGTCGATGACGATGAACGGCTCGGGGCATGTGTCGTACATCGACTCGACACCCTTGCGCACAATGCTCTCAAAGTCGTCGCCACCGCCACCACCGCTGCCGCCGCCGCCGCTGACGTCTTGGATGGTGTTGAACAGAATCTCGCCCTCGGTGGTGAGCAACGAGAGCTGAGCGTTGAAGTGGAGTCCGTAAATGGACGGCGTCTCAGCCGGCAAGTTGTTTTCGACGTAGGTCTTCAAATCGGCATATGATCCCAGCGTCGGATCGGGAGCCATGAGACCGGGCGCGAGCTGCTTCTCCGGCGGCGTGCCGTCCTCCGCGGGAAGGAGATCGGGCGTGATTAGGACATCGAGGTATGAAATACACAGCCTGCGGTCCATGGCGTCCGTGATGTGGCCGCCATAAAAAACTTCGCCGAACATGTACCGGAGATCCTCCCACGGAGTGTTCTCGTTGCCTTCGAGGTAGTTGTACAACACCTCCGTGCAGTTGACGAGATCGCCCATGTTGAAGGAGTAGCCGCGGCAGTAACCAAGACCGGATCCGAGCCCGATGCCGATGCCGACGCCAAACTTCTTACGACCGAGAAGGAGGGAGTGGTAAAAGCAAAGCGCGAAGAGAACCGCGGTGTGCACCGTCTTCTTCTGTAACGTCGTGGAGCGATCGAGGACGTCTTGGCTGAACGGTGCGAGCGCGCGTCGCATGTTCGACTTCAAGTCCGAAGGAGGCTCGTTGGAGATTTTGATGCATGTCTGAAGGATACTCTCGGGGACGATTTTCGCGAACGGAGCTCCGTTGATGGGCTCCGCGCTGAAGAAGCACCGGAAATCCTTGTGCGCTGACTCCGCCGCGATCTCGAGCTTTCGCTCGAGCGAAGGGATCCAGCCTTGCATGAGATGCACGTTGTCCAGGAATACCCAGCCACCGCTCTTGGTGTACTTATCCAACACGCCCTCGGCAATGGGTTCCTGACCTTGTCCCATCGAGATAATGGTGAGCTGGCCGTTCTCAGAAGTTTTGCCCATATCATTTGCCATTACTTCGATCTCCTTGGAGGGGGAGTAGCCAGGGAAGAGGATGAAAAAGATGGGCGTGGAAGGCCCGGTCTCTTCGTACATCTTCGCGGCGTCGAAAGCATCTTGGTTAACGTACTCGCTCCCCATCTGATTCTCTACGAAGTTCGTGAGCGCGCCCGTGATGCGATCAGATCTCAGCGCCCGAATGAGCAACAGCTTTTGGAAATCCGTGAGCTTCTTTTCCCACTCGCCCGGGAGTTTCTGGGACTCGGCCATCTCGTGCAAGCCCCAGTACATCCAGTCCTCGCCTCTCTTTTCCATGTCACGGGATATCCCCTTGAATGTGGACATCGTCTCGAGGCCTTGGAGCGCGACCCACTGCGCTTCGTTCATCCAGAGCGCTAAATCATCCGGTAGCGGCGGAGGCTTCGGACCGTTCACGCCCTTGAGCAGGGCGTTGTACTCGAAAGAGTCGAGCTCGCCGGCTTGGAGCAGGATGGAGAACGTGAGCAGAGTAGACACGATCAACTTGTCTTTGTCGAACAGACCGCGACGGGTGAAGTTAAACACCGTGTACGTCGTCGTCTCCAGCAATGCCTTCAGGCGTTTTTCCATCTCTTCCTCCGTGGGTTCGGGGGTCGCATCCGCTGCGCCTTTGCCGTCTGCTGCCGACTTCTTCTTCGAAGGAATCAGCGTCGCGAGTAGATCCATGTTCCAATCGAACTTACCCATCACGCGTTTAGCGACTGTCCTAAAACTGATCTTGACCTTCCTTTTCCGTCCACCAGGCGCGATGTCAATTCCGCGGCTGAACACCGTGACAAACGCATTGAGTGAAAAGGCGTAGAATGCGTGCACCTTGTTCAAAGAGTTGAGCATGAAGAAGAGCAGGGCTCCGCGCGCGGCGCACACGCGGTACTTCTCTCGCGAGATGTTGATCCGCTCTTCTGTCTCTTGGGATTCTTCAACTTTGAGCACGATTTCATCCGCGACTCGTTTCGACTCTTCGAGCGACTCGATGAGCTCGACGTCCTCCGTGAGGTCGCCCTCCGCGTTCGCGAGCTTGAAGAGCAACGTATCTTCGAGTTCCTTGAGCTTGATCGTGAAGTCGTTGTTCTGCATGATGAGCGCAGTCTTCGTCTCTTCGAGATCGGGTCGTTCTTTGTTGACGACGAGCGCGAGCAGCTGGTCTTCGAGGCCGTCCTGAGTCACGGTGAAGTTGATGAGCGTCGTCTCCGCTTGAATCTCGGGAGGATAGTGCGGGTTGGACATCTTCGTGTGCAGGAACAGCTTGAACTCGGGGTGATATTCGACGTCTTTATCGCCCATTTTAACGTAAAGGGATCGACCCTTCTTGTACGTCGCGCGGGTCACAGTGGGCATGAGCACGGCGTCGATGGTCTCGCCCATGTTTTCGATGAGCACGGAGTGGCCCGCCTCGATCGCGCGTTCCATCTGCGTCGCCGTTTTGGGAGCGCCCATGCGAACGACGACCAGGGAGTTCTTGGACTCACGCTCTTTGATCCAGCCGATACCTTGCAGCTGAGGGTCGCACATGAGTGGCCAACGTTCCGTGTTGCAAGTGATCGTGCCGTTCTCGGTCGACGTGCGGTCCGAGGGAAGACCTTCACCGACCCAGCCAGCTGTCGTCGCGGCGTCCACGAGCACGCGAAGCACGTCGATACCCTCGGTCATGGGAATATTGCTGTCCACGATTTTCTTCGAAAACGAATCGACAAGCTTGGTACGGAACTTCGCCGTGAAAGGACCCGCGTACGTGACGAACGCGGCAGCGTAAAGGCAGTCTCCCGCCAGAAGCTCGTTGTCGATCTTGAGTTGAGCGACGGTATTTTTCCACTGCTCTCCGCTCGCAGCAAGGGCGTTGACGAGGCGGTTCGCGAGACCGAGCTTGATGTCGAGCCTCTCCTTCTCGTCGATGGCGCCGTTCTTTTCAGCCTCGGCTTCGTCGAACTGACGCTCGAGATCGGCCACGAGCGCGTTTAGCTCCGCGACCTTGGCCTGGACAGCGGCGAGTTTGGTGTTCGCTTCCTCGAGCTGCGCGTTCGCCTCCGCGAGCTCGTTGCGCTTGGGCTCGATCATCGTGATGACGTCAAAGTACTTGATGATGTTGATGGCGAACTCGCAAAGACCCGCGGCGGCTCGAGACTTGTTGTAGATCGTGTCTCTGTTGAAGTGCTCGAGCTCGAGGTACGGGCGGCACGCGTCGACGTTCTTTTTAGGAACGTTGCCGTCGTCGATTTCCTGTTTGAATCCCTTCAGGGTCTCCATAAATCTATCAACGTTGGACATCATCTTCGTCGCCGCGCCCCACGACTTATCCTTGGGGTTGTTCTGCAGGAGGATGATGATGACCGCGGTGATGTCATCGACGCCAGCGGGAGGTTTCTTCAGCGATTTCGCCTCGCCGAGATCCTTCTTGTTGAGCGTGTCGAGCGCCGCGAGCGCCGCGTCGACGAGCGGCTCCGCAGCGTCGAGATCAGCCTGCACGGACACCTGCTTCGCGGAAACTTCCGTGGCGATGACGCTACACTTCTCCGCTTCGATCTGCGCCGCGTCGTTTTCGATGCCGGCCTTTTCTTTCTCGACCGCGACTTGGGCGGCGAAGACCTCCGCAGAAGCAACTTTTTCTTCGACTTCGACAGCTTTCACCTTCGCTTGCTCGACGAGTATGTCGACGTCCTTCTGCGTCCTCATGAGCTTGGTAAGACCGTTCGAGAGGCGGTCGATGTTCGTCTCGGTTTCTCCGCGCTTCGACGCGAGAAGAGTCTTGTAGAGCTTGATGAGCTCGAGGAACGTCTTCGGCGTGGTGTACACGTGCCTGCGCTCTTGGTCGAGGAAAGTTTCCGACACCTTCGCGACGAGGCCGAAGGAATACGGCATGAACTCGATGATGCCCTTGGTAGCGGCCGCGTCGCCGAGCTGGACGTCGCCGAGGAAGCGATTGGACACGCCGAGAAGCGCTTGTTCCGGCCACGGCTGGAACCAGTCGATGACCGTGGAGTTGATCATCGCCAAGAACCGTTGTGCGCGGACGCGGAATTGCTCGCCGACGGGGGAGCACGTGAACACCATGTGAAGGTTCTCCCTCACCTTGTTGATGAAGAAATCCCAGCACGACTCGCGGCTGTCCGGAAGGCCCGCAGCTTTGACCTCTCCGCGCATGGAGTTAACGATCTCGTCAACGTCTTCGACAGGGAATAGGTCGGGGATTTCACCGGAGGAGAGCAAATCGTTGATGAAGACGAGAAACTTTTCATCCGTGATTTGGCTGTCCGTGAAGAGGAACATCACGCCCTCACCCTTAATACCGGCGAGCTTGTACATCTTCTGGAGGTCTTCTTTGAGAGAGCTCGTGTTGTACGAGCCTGAGATGACGATCATATACGTCGACATCCCGCACAAGTGCGCGGAAAGCTTCGACAATGATTGTTTCCCCGACCCTCCGACGCCGACGAGAAGCGCGTGACCGCCAGGGTTCGAGATTATGCGGCTGATTCTGCAGACGTGCTTCATCGCATCCTCGAAGAGCACGAGGTCCATCGTAGCGTTCGACTCGTTGTACTCCTCGAGGGTATCTTCGAGGATCTTCTGCAGCTTGGAAAACTCGTTGATGTCGTTGTAAATCTTCTCGCCGACACCTCCGGCAAAGTGACAGAAGATTAGTGGCTTCGCGTTATCTTTCTTGTAGTAATCCTCGATGCCGGGAATTTTGAAATACTTGCCCGCGATGCTCTGCGCATTTTTGTTGTACGTGTTCAGGTCCGCGGTGGTCACCAGGCGATCCGCGTACACGCGCTCAGACTCGTGCAGCCAAAGCTTCGCGAGTTTGTCCACGTTGTTGAAGTGCTCCGGCGTGGAAAACAGCAACCCTTGGAAAACATTCGTGAGGTGCCTCACCGTGAACTCGTAGTGGAAGTTGACCGCTGTTTTCCTGAAACTCGCCACCACCTTCTCGTGGTTAGCAAGCGACGCTTGGATGATCTTGCTGCCGAGCTCCAGGCAGTCCGCGCTGAAGTGCTTCAAGTGCCCGGTGAGGAAGGTGCCGTAAATCGTCATCAAGGAATCCTGACCCGGGAAGTCCACCGCGAGCGTCATGAAGAGACGCTGCAGACGCGGGTTGATGGTGAACGCACCCGCAGTGGGATTCATACACGCCACGTATTGCGTGTTGTGGATGACCTTGGGCGTCAGCTTCGCGCGATCGAACCAGTGTCCCCAGCCGAGGTGCTGGCGGATCTGAGAGATCGGCATCGCGGTGTCGTAAGCGTCGAGCTTCGGCATGTTAAGATCGTCGACGAAGTAAATGAGCTTGTTTTGACCCGGAGGGCCAAAGTTCACACCGGCCTTCTTTTCCAGCTGCGACTCGAGAATTTTCTGGAAGGACAGAACATCCGTGAAGTAGTTGAAGGTGATGTTCAAACTCATGATTCCCTCGGGCTGCGTCGCGAGTTTGCCCTTCACGAGCTGCGTCTTGCCGGTGCCCGCAGGTCCGACGAACATGATCGGAGCCCGAAGGTCTAACATCATATCGAGGAAGTACGTAAAAGAGGACGTTTCCGGCGTCGGTACGAAAACAGACGTCATCGGCGTGAGTTGCGAGTCGTATTCAACTTCAGGCACGAGATCCGCCCAAGGTGCAAACTTGCCCGTCTTCGCGTTGATGTAATAATCAAACACCGTGCCCTTGCCGGGGAGTTTGATCGTCGTCCACTTGCGTTTCCACCACTTGTCGAAGTCCCTCCTGTACTCGATGCCATCCTTCGGCGCGAGGCCGCCGCCGAAAGCCCAAATCATCGCGAGCACGAAGTACGTCTCGAACGTTTCTTGAGTAGCCTTCGCGTTTAGATTCTCTGGTTTTAGCATTCCCTCTAGTATATTCACCAGAGTCGTGCAGAAGTTCATCGTCTCCAACGGCGTGATGTGTTGATACGACTTTTTCATCTCGAATATCGACTCTGCGACATACTTCTCCACGAGCTCTGTGATCCACACGGTGGGCTGCTCAGGGTCTTTCCACTTCGCTTTCTCCGCGTATGGCGGCACGACGCGTTTTATCCACGAAGTGATCATGTTCTTCCACTGCATCTTTTCAGAGACGTACACGATACCCGCGCGCGTCGCCGTCGCGGGCGTCGCGAACTTGAGGTTACGAATCTCGAACAGGAGCTTCATGTGCGGCAACAGACGGATCCGCTCGTTCGAAGGGAGCGTGAGAAGTCGATTGTCGTCCATGGTGGAATTCATGGACTCGATCCAGTTCGCGTCGAGATCACCGTCAAGAATGATCCACTTCGGATCCTCGTCCGGAATCGTCGCGAGCTCGCGCATGTAGTAACTCATCATGCCATCCTTCCACTCCCGCGTCGTCATATTGACGTACCCGTAAAATTCTTGCGTCGAGATGGACTTCGGGTTGATGTCGCGAATGACAACCTTCTTTTTGTTGTTCGGGCGGAGGTAGTCGTTCACGATATCATCCTCCTTCAGGTCCACACCCTTTTGAATCGCTTTCGCGAGGACGCGGTACGCCTCCGTGCGCCCACCGCCGGTCACTCCCATCAGGAAAATGCAGTGTCGAATCGCGAGCAGCTCGGACAGCTGCACGACGCGAAGAATGAAGTCATCTTCGACCGTGAGGCCCATCTCGATCGTGGTCGCTTCGATCACCCTCTCAAAGTCCATGTCGCGCTTGCGCGGCGGGTCGACGCCGAGGAACAGATCGCTCAGCAGACCCATGAAGATGACCATATCCGCAGCGATGATCTTCGGGATGTTGAAATCTCTCAGCGCGCGGAAAAGCACGTCGGATTCGTCCTGGCCCTCCTCCGCGCGGAGTAATGAACCGGCGACGACGAGCACAGACTTGATAGCACGCAGGCCCCAGTCGTAGTGCGTCTGCGGCGAAAGCATGTCCTCGAGGAGGTAGTACAACGACGCAAATTTCTTCGCGAGCATCTTTGCCTCGACGAAACCTTCGGCCATGAGCATGTTCTCCATGATCAACTGTCGATCAGGCACCATGACGGTGATCGGGCGGAAAAGTGCCTTGAGGGACTCAGGAAGCTCCGCACGGCCAATGTAACCGGGATTCATCGTGATGAAGCCGGAGCAGCCTTCTTCGAGAGGCATCTCCACACCGTCTGCGGCGGTGAATTTCCAGTTTTGGATCGCCTCGTGCTTCTCACCATCGGCGTCGACGTACTCGAGACCGCGACCTGGCAAATTTGCCTTGCGTTTCTGCGCGTCCGTGACACACTTGTACTGCACGGAGCACACGGATAACACTTCGGGGACAAGACGGTTGAACTCATCGAAGCAGCCCCAAGAACCAGACGCGGCCAAACCTTTGAAAATATCGCCCATCGTGCGATAGTCCATCTCGGGTGCGCAGTTGAACACGTACATCGACTTGCCGAGTTGCGCGGACAGATCCTTGGACGTCTCGGTTTTTCCCGTGCCCGCGGGACCGGCGGGAGCGGTCCCCATAGACAGCCAGCATGCTTGCGTCGCGGTGATATACACGCGATCGGTAAGCGGAGTGATGACGAGGCGCCCGCCGTTGCCCAGGTACTCATAACCATAAGGAAACGACGCGTCGCAAATGCGAATCACGGCGTCGTCGATGTCCGTGTCCCAATATGTCCGCAGCTGAGACATCCACTTGAAGCAACCCTTGCGCACTTCGTTGTTGTCTATGAGGCCGATGACCATGTCGCGCGAGTGGGCGTCAATGGTGATCATGTTCATGATCTTCTGTCGCTGCGGTTTATCGAGGTTGCGTTTCGTGCTCGCGATCAAGTCGCTGAGTTGTTGCACTTGCTGCTCGCTATATTTTTTCATCGCCAGTGGATCGTGGTTCAGGGTGTGGTACGCGTCGTCACTGTTGTCCAGCGCCTCGAACGCCTCTTCAACCTCTGAACACCAATAGATCTGGTTCACGACGAGGCCGAGCTGGGACGACCAGTCAAAGCACCACTCGTGACGAGGTTTAGGGTTGCAGTACGCCTTCATCGCGTCAAAGCAGTGGAGCCGCAGTTCGCTCCGCATCTTGTCGATGATCAGGTTCATGTACTCCTCCACCTTGCCTTCGAGTTGAAGTCCAGACTTGAACTTGATCGTCTCCTTACCGACACACGAGATGATCTCCTTACCCGTAGGCCGCGTGTTCCCGGACGGGCTGTCGAGCGTTAGCTTCTCGATCGCTTGGAAGCACTTGTTCATGTGTGTCATCACTTTCACCGGGTTGTTGCCGTTGGAAAGAATGTCGAGGAGATCCGCAGTGGACACGAAGTAGAAGCGCGGGAACGCACGGCGCTTCGATTCCATGTAGTCCGCGAGCGCTTTCTCGCAAATCTCGAGTTCGGACTGTTGCTTCTCGAGCTCCTTAAATAGACCTTCTTTGCACGCCGACGCGACGACATTTTTCGTCGCACACGCCTCTTTCAAAATGCCCTTCACGACGTTGTCGATGGACTTGAATCGCGCGGCAGCTTCCGGGAGCTCCTTCTTTACCTCATCGGAGTGGATGAAGAGGGACTCCAGATAGGCCCAGGTGCGCTGAATTTCGGACAATATCTGGTTCACGTCAGCCACAGTCATGAGTTTCTTGTGCCAGCCCGTGATCTGCCCCTCGAAAGTCTTCATGTAGCGGTTCGCCAGCATGCCCTGCACGAGCACCTGGTTATCTTCCAGCGCCTCGAAGTCTTCTTCACCGAGCTTGACCGTCTGGATGTCCGTGTCCTTGTGTTTCATCATGTACCATTCAACCTTAGCCCACGTCACGTCGAGCTTGCCGAGTGAGACTTCCATCTTCGCCTCCTTCTGCGCGCAATCGACAATCTCGCCGACTTCGTCCTCAAACTTGTGCAGCTCGAGGGCGAGAAGGGAGTCGAGACTAAAGTTGCCGTCGATGACGAAATCCTTACCTGTGGCGGACATGAGCGACGACCAGTGACGATCGCGCATGTCGGGCGATCGCAAATCAGCGACGAGCGGTACGGAGGTGAGGAAGTTCTTGACAGAGTCGTCCAAACCTTTGAACGCTTCGTATTCACGAATCTTCTTCGGGAGGGTTTTCACATCCTTCTGGAAAGCCTTCGTGTCGTCCTCCATCGCCGTGGTGTTTATGTCGTTCCACAAGGTCAAGCGCCACTTGGAGAACTGTTGTTCCACCAGGGCGGAGAAGTCCCAGACATCCCGAACCATGACAAGTTCTTCGCGGCACTCTGCAACGGTTTCTGTTGCCTCTTTGATTTTCTCCGGGAACTCAAACATGTTTGCCAGGTTCGTGAGATGATCGATCTCTTTAGACAGAGCGGTCATCTCCTCGTTCGCAGCGTCGAGCATGGGGTACGCGGTCTTGAAACCGGTTTCGTACTTGAAGATTGGACGATTCGTGAAGTCCATGCGATAATCGGTAACCTTCGCGGAGAACTCAGAAATCTGCGCCGCGATCTCGTCCCCGCGGAGCTCCTGAATCGGCGCGACGGTCTCCTTGACTTCGGGAACCATCTTCTTAATTTCCTCCCACTGCGTCCTGAGGTCTTTCATGCGATCTTCAAGTGATTTCGTCGAGACTTTCTCCTTCGTGAGCACATTCAGAGTTTCCGTGATGCAATCCAGCTCGAGATCGATCCCAGCCTTGCGCGCTTTGATGTTGTACAGCGCGGACATCACCTTCATGAGGAAATCGAAAGACTCCTTCAGCTTCTCCGGGTCCTCGGCCATGCCAAAGGCACCCTCGGTCTGGTTAAAGAAAGACTCGAGGTCATCGATCTGTTTCTTCACGCCCGTGGTCATGAGCTTCACGAAGTCATACCCGTCCGCGAGCTTGACGGGGTCAATCGTGGAGACGACGTCGAAGCGGTTGCCGCCGGCTGATTTGACCGTCACGAGTTCGCCGCCATGAATGGTCGCGAGCTCCCCCGTGGGGTTGCAGAACGCCGGGTCAGCCCGGTACACAAGCCTGAACGTGTTCGTCTCGCAGTCGATGATAAATGCATCGTTTACCGGATCTTTACCGCTCATGCCGCCGTATAACATCATCGAACCTTCACCAGTGGCCTGTAACATGGCGAACGCACGCGCACAGGGCACCGAAGCACCCGCGAGCGGGATTGATTCTGCCGTCACGGTATTCCTGTCGGTGGTTATCTTGATGAACTCGTCGAGGATGGTCTCTTTCTCCATCTCATCTTTGTAGACGCCACCGAAGACGTAAATCACATCTCCCATCGTGCACATGGCGGCACCTCTGCGAGGGAGGAAGTAATCGCCCACGACTTCGTGTTGCTGCCACTTCAACGAACCCGCGCTGAGATCGATGCTCACGAAATCCTCCAGGGTCACGAGCTCGCTCTCACCGCCGAAGATCATGATCTGGTTCTTACCGAAGGCAGTGAGCGCGGATGCGCTGCGAATCAGGATCGGTCCCTTCTCGATGCCATCGTCTTCTTCCGGCTCTGGTTCGGGTTGAGTTTCCTCCGCAGGCGCTGCTCCCTCGCCTTCCGCGGGCGCGGCAGCCTCTTCGCCTTCTGCGGGCGCGGGGGCTTCCTCACCTTCCGCGGGCGCCGCAGCTCCCTCGCCTTCCGCGGGCGCCGCAGCTCCCTCGCCTTCCGCGGGCGCCGCGGCATCTTCGCTCTGAGCTGGAGATTCAGGCAGGCTTGGCGGGAGTTGCTCGGCGACTTCCTCGGATTCTGCAGGCGGACTCGGCGGGAGCTCAGGAGCGGCTTCGGCTTCTTCAGCCTCCCTTTCTTCCCCATCCGCGTCCTCTCCCTCCGCAGTCTCCGGTTCCGGCTCCGGCTCCGGTTCCGGCTCTTCTACGACCGCGTTCGGGTCGACGCGCAGCGGGAGCGGGGCGAAATTGGGCATTCCCTCGTGCGCCGTCCACTTTCCGTCGACGAACGTGTACAAATCGTTCAACTCGTTACCGTTCTCCAAAAGTGCGCCACCGAAGACAACCACCTTGCCGTTCGACACGGTCTGACCGTGATCCCTACGCGGCGTCGGCTGACCATCCGTCGACGCGGTGTCCCACGACCAGGTTTGTCCTTTCGTGGTGAGCACGCTCACGCCGCTGTCGTTGCCGCCGAATAGGCACATCCTGTCGTTGTCGACCGACGAGAGCGTCCCGAGCTTCCTCTTGAGAGGCGCCGAGCCGAGAGTGCGCTTGTACGTCCAAGGATCTGTGAAGTCCATGTAGAACGGCGAGCCACGAATCGGGATGATCACTTGCGGCTCGCCGAGGTCGTCGTACCCGACGTCGATGCGGTAGCGTCCCGTGGAGGGGACCGAGTAGAAAATCTCGTGCGTGCCGTTGTCGAAGTCGACCTGGCGCACAGAACCTTTCGGCGCCTTGGGGTCGTCCTCCTTCGTGACTTCGACGACAAATTCGTCCCCGCCGGAAGTCCTATTCGCATTACAGGTGTCCTTCGCAAGGATGCGGAAGGGAATTTCGATCCCGTAAATCGCCTTCGTGTTCGAGTTGACACCCGGACCGAACGCAAAGCAGTTCGCCGCGGACGTGTTCGCGAAGTACCTGAATCTCATCTTGTTCACGGTCCATCCTTCGTTGTTGATGCTGACGCGCACCTCCACGTCCATCGCTCCAAAAGCTTCAAAGTTGGGCGTGAGGCACGTGATCTCGTTCTCGTTGACGAATTTACCCTCCGCGGTGGCTTCGTTCTTGCCAGCGCTAAAGCGAATCTCAATTTTGCCTGGTTTGAACTGGAGACCAAAGATGGTGATCTCGCTCTCGCCAAACACAGGGCCGATGTCGGGCACGACCTTCGAACACGCGTACGGGGGACCGATGATCGGGCTCACGTTCAGCAGCCACGTGTCGCCTAGCCAACGGTTGCTCCAGCCTCCGAAGAGTAAGACTTTGCACGTCTTCGGGTCGTATGCCATCGCGGAGTCTTCGCGCGCGCACGGCGGCGTGCCAATCGCGGGCGGGTTGTTCCACACCATGTTCCCGCAATCCATGACTTCCACGTGATTGAGAAAATCGTTCGCGCCTTTCTTTCCGGTGAGACAGAACATCTTAAAGTTAGGCACGGATTCGATCGCGCTGAGCTGATGGTTGGAAATTTCCCTGGTGTATGCCGGCGGCACGCCCACGCCGTCTTCAATCCACGTCATAGTCTGCAAGTCGAGGTGGTGCGTGTCCCCGTGCATCACCATGTTGTCTTTTCCGCCGATGACGACGAACTTGTCAGGGAACCACGTGCTCTGGTGATCGAAACGCGGGGTGGGACCCTTGCCTTTCAAAACGGGCTTGGTCCACTTCGGCGCGACGTGCTCTTCCGCTTTTTCGTCCAGCGCGGTGCCAAAGTCCAGGACGAAGAGCTCGTTGCTCGACTTCCCGTGACCGCCGTATCCGCCAAAGATGAACAGCTGTTCCCCGACTAAAGTAGCGGAGTGGTGCGCTCGTGGGGACGGAACGTCCTCCTCGCCGCCCTCGCACTGCAACTCTGTCCATTCCTTCTTCTTCGTGTCATAAACCCACACGTCCGCGTACCGCGTCCGATGGTTCAGACCGCCGAAAAACACGAGAAAGTGCTTCACGACCGTGCACGTGTGCCTCGAGCGCGGCGGCGGCTTGCACGCGTCGCTGACCTTCTCCCACGACAGCAGCTCCGAGTTGTTCAGGTCCAGGGTATACATGTCGTTGAAAGCGCTCGGCGTGCCTGCGTGTCGTGGGGAGAGGAAGGCGAGGCGGTGGTCAGTCGTCGTGATCGAACGATCGGACGATCGATCGCGTCGTCGCATCCCGAAAGTTTACATTGACGCCCGGGAGACGCGCGATTGCGTCGATGCGACGACGCGCGGACGCGCGTCGCATCGGATTCTAGACCACATGGTCATGGTGAAGCTAAAGCGAACGTACCATTCTTGCGACCGGTGCCTCCGAACACGTACGCCTTGGTCCCCGCGACCGCGAACGTGTGCCCGGAGCGAGCTTCAGGAGGCGTCCCTTTCGTGGGCGCTTCCTCCCATGTCACGGACTGCGAGGATGGGTAGGGTCACGTCAGCGGTGAGATCGTCGCATGGGGCCGGGATGAAGCGCGCGGTCGGGTCAATACGCTGCGGGGGGGGGCATCACGCGCGCGGGAGGGCGCAATCCGGGAGTCAACACCGCGAGCGGATTTCATTTTCTCCCGCGAGCGGTTCCCAACCGCGCGAGACGCGAGATGCGGGACGCGCGCACCATGGCGTGTGCTCAGGCGCTTCTGCCGCCTGCGACCGCTGATCCCTCACCGGGCGCGGTCCTCTCGTCGACGATTCACTGAGAACGCCGCTGAAGCCCTCGCCTAGGCCGTCAGCGCGTCAACCTATGCGCGCCACGCCGCGCCCAAAAATGGCTCTGTCGCGGGGCAAGGCGCGCCAGCGTCAAACGGCCGCTCGCGAACAGAAAGTCTCGTGAGCGCCAACGGCAACGGAAACAAACACCATCATCACCCCGGTGCTCCGCACAACGCGGTGCCCGTTGGACCGCGGCGCACGGCGGCGAGGCGCACATGGACACCCACATGGATGCGGGCGCGAACCTGCGCAGCTCGCTGGATTACGACGCCTTCGCCAGAGCCGGGGAAGGCGCGGGCGAGGCATCGTCGCGAGGAGGCTCGAAACACCACCACAGCGGATGGTTGCTAAAACGCTACCAAACCGGAGGGCCGGAGGTGACGTGGCAGAGGCGCTGGTTCTACCTCCTGGACGACAGACTGTGAGCGACGTCCTCATCTCACTCGTGTCGGCCGGTGCCTTCCCGTTCCGCGGAACTCACGACGCGCTCCCCGCGCACGAACCGTCCGATCGTTTCGTCACGTTCGATCGTTTCGTCACTTCGTCGCATTCTGATCCTGACTCGTCTTCCCAACTCGCCGCCGACCCTCGTCCCGCAGGTGCTACACGAAAACCGACGGGGATTCGCACGAGAGCGCAGTCGTGAAGTATATCCCGTTAGACCGGATACCGATACGGGCGAACTCTAAGCTCGGGATATCCGCCCTGAGCGCGAAGTCCACGCCGCCCGGCTTGCGTCTCGGGGGGACGCCGAGCGCGCGGTGTTGCTTCAGCATACAGTGCGGCGAAGTATCGCACGTGCTCGCCGCGGAATCACCCGCGCTCGCGCAACGATGGATGGATAAAATCAACAAAGCGTGGATACACTACACGTCCAAGAGTTCGCGTCATCTCACCACGACGTCGATGGGAGAGCGCGCGGTGCACGACCAGTCTCGTCTCTTCGCCGAGATCGAGCGCTGGCGATTGGAAGCGCAAGAGACGAAGATGGAGGCGGAGAGACGAGAAAGTGAGCTGAGATTAGAGGCGCACGAAGCGACACAGCAAGCTCGGAGATTGACGTCGCTAGTCGAGGACAGGACGAAGTATACGGTGTGGGTGCAAACCGGGTCTGTGAAAGGCTCCGGGACGTCCGCGAAGCCGACGATTTGTTTGATTGGCACGCACGACCGAAGCTCGGGGGATTTGCCTCTTGAAGCGACTGGGCCCCACCGCGACGGCGCGTTCGATAGGCACGTGCTCACGGAGTTCAAAATTGAGTGCGGATACGTAGGCGACATCACGGACATCTTAATCGGACACGACTCGACCGGGTACGCCCCGTCGTGGTTTGTCGATTACGTCAAAGTTCGATGCGACCAGGATAAATCGTCATGGAGGTTTCCAATCGGTCGTTGGTTCGACGAGAGCGGCGAAGACGGCGCGACATATCGCCAAATACCCGCCGCACCCCCTGGCGCGTCGGATCGGGATATGAAAGGGTCGTGCGTGTACTTTGTCACGACGTACACATCGGAGCTTCGCGGCGCGGGGACGGATGCGAACGTGTTCCTCGTCGTTCACGGCTCGAAGGGAAGCACAGGGCAGTTGCGGCTAGCTCGTGGGAAGGACGATTTCAATCGCGGGAACAGGGACCAGTTCGTCGTCGAGGGATTGAACGTGGGCGAGATCTCGCACATCGACATCGGGCACGATAACACCGGTCACGGCCCGAGTTGGCATTTGCAGCAGGTGGAGGTCACGCCTGAGGGAAATACGTTGATACCGTTCCCGTGCAACGAGTGGCTCGAGGACGACCACTCAATGCGCACGCTCGTGCCCGATGACCCGGTGAACCCGTCATCCGCGCGCGGGATGGTCCGTCACCGCGTTGTCGTGTACACGTCGGACGTGCAAGGCGCGGGCACGGATGCGAGCGTCTTCATCACGGTCAACGGCGATCGTGGCGAGAGCGGACCTCACGAACTCTTCTTCGGAAAATCTGACTTCAAACGAGGCGCGAAGGACGTGTTCACAATCGACGTGAAAGACGTCGGAGCGGTCCGCACCGTCGTGGTGAGCCAAGACGGGCGCGGGTCGAGTCCGTCGTGGCACTTGAACTCCGTGGAGTTGCGGAACGAGAACACCGGCTTGGAGAACGTCTTCGTTTGCAAAGAGTGGGTCGAGTCGGAAATTCTCGGGCAGGGCGCTTCCGTCTGCCTCGACGTCACTCGGAACGCGCCTCAATCGAACCACATCCCCCCGCCCGACGTGCGCAACTTGCTACCATCCGCAGTCGCGTCCACAATGCCGGATGTGCTTCCGCCGACTCGCGCGTACAAAATCATCGTGAACACGTCGGACCTCCCTGAGGCGGGCACTTCAGCGGGTGTGTTCGTCGTGATGCACGGTTCTCTCATGGACTCGTTAGTGTGTCAGTTGACCGCGGCTCCGGGGAGGAACTCTGACGTCTTCAAGCGAGGGTGCAGAGACGAGTTCGAGGTCCAGATACCTGGAATCGGAGAGTTGGTCGCGTTGACCGTCGGACACGACTGCGGCGGCACCAGTCCGGATTGGCACATCGGCGCGATAGAGGTGATCGACGTCGAGACGTCGAAGCACGTCTTCTTCCACGTCAATAGATGGATATCGAAGGGCGGACAGCGCGTTTCGGACGGAATGTCATCAACGCGCGTGGAAGCTTCACTTCTCGCGCATGACCCGTCCGCCCCACTGAGCAAGTTCACGATAACCGTGACGACGGCCGACGTCAGAGGTGCTGGAACGGACACCCCGGTGTACATCGAAATCCACGGAACTCGAGGCGGGAAGCCAGAGTCATCCGGTCCATTGCTGCTGAACAACGAGGAGAGCTTCAGCCTTTTCGATCGCGCGGCTGTGGACGAGTTCGACGTCGACGCGCCAGACTTCGAAGTCATCACGCACATTAGTCTGGGGCACTCTAGCGCGGTTACAGGGCACGGGTGGCGCCCTTCTCGCGTGGAAATTCGTGGCCCTAAACTTTCGCACGCGGTGACGTTCAACATCGACAAGCACATTCCAGTCGAAGGCAAGGGTTTGGTTCTGGTGGATTTAAAACCCGTGATTCGTCAACCGAAGTCTGCAGCTCCGATCACGGCCGTGGCCTCGGGAAACCCCGCGAATGCGAAGTACAGAGTGACGGTGAAGACCGCAGACTGCCGAGGCGCGGGGACCAAAGCGGACGTTTTCATCACGTTCTTCGGACCGGAAAGAGATGAAAAATCTGGAGAAGACAGGGTGATCACCGGCCCTCACGCGCTCGTAGCCACGCGAGATGCAGAAGATGACGCCGTAACCGAGGCGAACAAGCAATTATTCCAGCGCGATGCGTCCGATGTATTCATTATCGACGTGCCGTTCGCGGGCGGTGAGGTTGAGTTGATCGAACTTTCACACAACAGTAAAGGCGGGCCGTCGGGATGGTGCGTCGATTTCGTCCACGTCGAGTGCATGACAACGGGATCGCAGTCGCACTTTGACATGGATGGAGAGTGGATTTTCCCGAGTCAACGGGGCGCAGGAGTGATGGTTAAGACGAAGGTGCCGAGAAGCTCGGAGCGAAGCCTGGAACCCTCCAAACCGTACTGCATATGCGTGCACACCGCGGATATGCGCAACGCTGGGACGGACGCGAACGTGCACATCATCTTCCACGGCAAAGAAGGGAATAGTAAACGCATACCGTTAGACAACTCTGCGGTTGTCATCTCCAAATATGTCAAACGTAACAAGCCGGAAGATTCCTGGTACGACCTATTCGAGAGGAATTTGGAAGATGTCTTCGTGATCGACGTCCCGAGCTCGATCGGCGCGATCGAGGCAATCACGATCGGGCACGACGCGGGCGAGCACAGTAAGAATCGGAGGAAGAACACGTGGTTATGCAACTTCGTGCGGGCGATGGAACTCTCAATCGAGGACGCGAATGCGATGAGAGAAGCTTTCGAACGCGGGGAAAAGCCCAGCGAACCGACGAACATGGTCAGTCCGACGCTTTATTTCAAGTGTGGAATGTGGATCGGGTGGGCGAGCAGTGACAAACTGCTTGAACGACGGCTGCCGGGAAGTGAAATAGATCCCAGAGTTCCGCGCGATGCTGACGAAGAGAGCGACGGATACTCCGACGCGGAGGGGTCGGGCGTTAAGTCTGCTTCCGATTCTGGTACGCCAGATGGCTCTCATTCCGGTACGCCTCGTGGTTCTAATACCGGCACGCCCCCTCCCTCCTCGGCGCGTGTCTTTCACCACGAGGCGAAACCGGCGGTGTTCTCTTTTAGCGGCGCCGGTCATGACTCGACCGAGGATCAAAATCTACGTGCGCATTTGAGTCCTCGAGATCTCAAGGAAGGCAGTCGCTCCGGGGATGATTCACAAGATGCGCTTGCAAAACAGAGCAAAGCCGACATCGAAAGGAACGCAGAGTTCGAAGCGGTGAGAGCAGCGATGATGAAGAAGAAATTGACACCGTCCCCTGCGAAGCCAAGAGTAAGTGGTGGCTTCGGAGGTGGTCGGAGTAGACTATCGAACTAGCTAACTTGTCGGCGTTAAACGATCAGAGCGTGACATCCACTTTTTGGCCGTCACTGCATCGCGTCGACGTCATACGAACTTCCACCGTCGCGTCATCATTCCCGGCAGATGCAACTTGCAGCATGTGTTGCGTGGAAACGAAGTCAGCAAAAAGCCGGTCCTCTCCATCCGACTCGCTCGACGGGATGACACCCCACTTCCCCTTGCCCCATGGCGTCTCGAGCACGCCGTTCTTCAAAAACGTGAGACCTTTCGCACCACCCCACGAGCCGGATTCAACTTTCGCGGCCCGATCCGTCACACGCCGCGCGAATGTAGACTTTCCGAACAAGTTCGCCTCCTCCTCTGGCTTCGGACGAGCGACGCATGGCTTCGCGAAACTCGTTCCCTCGCCCCAGTTCCACATCGAAATAGCGTCGCGCTCACCTTTGTTGTACTGGTCGATGAGCGTGACCATACGCTGTGGCTTCTCGGGATGATAGTTGACGTGCACGCTGACTGGTCGCACGGAACGACCGGCGGCGCCGTCGTATAGCTGCTTGTCGTACCGCATGTACCTGAACAAATATTTCGTGTTTTCGAAACACACGTAGTTCATCACTCGCTGAGACACCCCCGCGGGAGCCGGCCCTCCGTTGCCCGCCGCCCCGCGATCCGAAGACCACATCCACACCTGTTCCTCGTTATACGCGGTCTGATCCCAAGTGTTACGCTCCGTGGACATGCGTTCGGCTAACCTAGAAACCATGCGCAGCGACTCCTTCGTCGCCGCTAAATAAAACAAACCACTGTTGCGCGCGACGATACGGCGCATCGGGACACCTCCCGCGCCCGCGTGCTCGAATCCGTACGCGGAGACGTCGTCCCACCCGTCCGTCATGCCTTCGACGTCTGAGTCACCGTAAATCGCGGGAGCGTCCACATGTACCCTTTCGGGGTCATCCTTAATGGATGGAACGACCTTTCGAGATCCCCCGAACGGGTTTCGCATCCACACGATGTCCACGTCTGAAAGCAACACCGAGACTCCAACGGAGAGGAATTCTCGAAGAACTCTAAACTTGAGCCCGGACGTCGCGTGGTTGTCCGTGGACCCTGTCAACGATGTCAGCTCGCGATGGTAGTACGGCGTCCCTCGCGCTCTACACCACGCCGCGGTATCCTTATCGAGCGCGACGACGATCGAGTTTGTGATGTTCGCAGTTGCAACCGCGTCGAGGTACAAACCGAGCATGTAAAAGATGTTCTTGTTCGAGACCGCCACCAAGACTTGTCGGTTTATCGCGACTTTTCGCACGACTTTGCAAAGATCCGCGAGCCCAGCTTCGCACCCGACGGGGAAGTCACCTGCGGGCGGCGCGATATATCGCAACGCTCGCGGCGTAGGCCCTCTTCGGTCGCGCGGCGCGATTGCCGCGCAGTTGCCGTTGTCGTCGCCGTCGCCGATCGGACCATCTCTAAGGACGACACCTCTCGCAGAGTCGAAAGTTTCCGTGGTCAATATCTTGTTCGGATCTTCCGCGCGGGAGACGTATGTATCTCCGTACCACGGCTTTCCCGGGAACCCCTTCGCCGCCTCGGCGATTGCACCACCCGCCTTCCACGAGGAGAAACATTTCGACGGAAGCACTCTGAACGTTGCACCCGAGCGTTGGCGCTCGTCGTGCGCGGGCAACAGGAGCTCATCGCTCAGGGCAACGTCCGCGTCGACGGCGTTATCATTCCCGGTCGCTAGCCACTCCGCGAGTCTGCGCGATTCATCCGTCGCGTGCATCAACACGAGCGATGAGAGCACGTGAGGCATAGCCATCGATTGCGAATATTGCGACCACCCCATCGCTGGATCGCCCATGCCGACGACCTGCCCGAGCATCGACGCGTGATGCGGCACGCCTTCGACGTCCGCCCCGCGCTCATTTGGGACGTTCACGAGCGGGTTCGCGCCCCGGAGGACGACTTCGTGGGAGACTAACAGCACGTCCGCGCCGAGCGCGAGAATAGCCGCAGCGACGGCGAACTGCGCGCGCTTCGCGTTCTCCCCGGCGAACGCGCACGGAAGGTCCGCGTTTCGCGCCGCTCTCATCTCCGCGTCGTCTTTCGCGACGACGACGACCGCGCGCGCGCCGGTCTTCTCGATCGCGTTCTTCGCGACGTGAACCGCGCCCGGACCCTTGGCGTCGTCGTCGCGGAACGCGAGGAGCACCGCGCGCTCGCCGTCGGCGGCGGCGGCGGCGGTCGGGAGCAGAACCGCGAGGGCATCGCACAGTCCGGGGATCGTCTCCTTCGCTTCGCACGTCGACGCGGTCGCGCGGGGGATCGCGTTGACCGTTCGCTCGTCCGACTCCGCGTGCGCGCCGGGGAGGCACTTCCCGTCCTTCCTCGCGTTCGTCCTCGCGCTCGATTTCGTTTGATGACGTTCCGCCCATCCCGACGGGACGTACACGCGAGCGCCTTCGCTCGCGGTTCCAGACGTCGGCGTCGACGTGCGAATCTCAAGTGCGGGCGCGAGTGGTGCCTTCGGCGGCGACGACGACGGCGAGGGCGTCGCGTCGACGAACGCGTCCACGCCGCGCGCGGTGCTCTCGCGCGTCGTCGCGTATCGATCTGCGAGATCGTTCGCGAGCGCGCGCTGCCTCTTCTGGTGGCTACTCAAGAGGCCGGTCAGGGCCCCGAACACGATGCCCGCGAGGATCACGAGCCGCACCGCCGCGCGGCTCCGCGCGGCCGCGGCCCCGCGACTGACCCCCCTGGCGGCCATCGCGCGCCGAGGACTGAGAGCGGACGACTTCACGTCCACGTTGCTGACATGATACGACGTTTCGCGATCGAACGTCGCGTCGTTGCTTTGTCGTCTCGGAGTCTTCACTTTGGCTCGCGCGCCATGGCCGCGTCCGGAGGAGATCCAGGGACGAGCGCCTCCGGGCGGAAGCGTCAGAGAAACGAGAATGCTTCGGAGGAGGAGGACAAGGAGGACGAACCCACCGCGACGGAGGAACCGCCGCCTGATGAGGAGCGGTCCACTGAAGAGGAGGACGACGACGCCCCAATCGAGATTGACGAGGACGACGACCCCGTGGAGTTGCTCGTCGCGCAAGGTGTGAGCGAAGAAGTGGCGAGAAGAGCGCTCGAGAACGCAGATGGCGACGTGGACGAGGCGGTGATGGAGGTGATTCGCTTACGCGAGCTCGAGGAGGAGGAAAGGGACATGGCTAAAGGGATGGAGGAGTCGCTGAGAGAGGCGGAGGAGGAAGCGACCAAGAGAGAGGCCGAGCTCGCGGAGAAGAAGCGTACTGCCCCCGCGGAGTATTTCGCCGGTTCGTCGTTCCTGAGTCATCTCGGCGTAGACGCGAGCGAGCGATTACTCCGTGAGGAGTCGTCGAGTCGCGACGACGTCATGCAGCTGCTCGACTTTGAGAGGCAATGCAAAAAATGGTACCGAGGGAACGGGAAGGAGGTGGACAGCAAGTTCGCCGCCATCGCCGCGGAGATCGTGGCGAACCTCCCCGATGTCGACGCCGCGAAGGAAGAGAGCGGCGAGACGGATATGCTCCACAGCTTGATCGTTGCGCATCTGATGACGTTGAGAGAGGCGGTTCTCGCCCATGTCCCCGAGAAGAGCAGTTCCGTGCCGGAGATTTTCTCGCCGACGAAGACGGCTGATGAGATAGAGGAAGTTGACCTGTGTGACAGCGATTGATCGCGACCACCGGTACAGTAGAAAGTTAGCTACATACATAGGGCTACTACGCTAAGCGTTCTAGCTAGAGATCTAATTGCGCTTTTTGCTCCTCGCCCGCGCTGTGACAGCGCATACGCCGTTGATAGGAAGAACTCGCGTGAACACGTCCGCCACACCGAGGAAGAGCAGTATGCTCACGACCTGTGTGCCCATGAGCGCGTACCTGCTGATGCTATGCCCGATGTCCGCCCAGCTACCTACCGTGGTGATTTGGTAGAAAAAGCGAATAGCCATGCAGTCCGACAACGCGATGAAGATGAGGTACATCCCGAACGAGTCCGCGCCCTGAAGCTTGAGCGACATCAAGAACGCGACCGCAACAGTAAACATCGGCACGAGCACCTTCAGAACGAGCAGTCCGCCCATGAGATACGGATTGAATCTCGTCGTGAATCTATACACGCTGCTCATTTCGAACGACGCGACGCTCGCGATATTTCCAGTCCCAAAAAACGCGGCGTTGATGAGCACAAGAAACACCGCCGCGTGTCTCACGTCCCCAAGGTGCAGGCTACGCGTCGTGGACACGGAGGCGTACGTCACGACATCGCCGACGTCGCATGTCATGGCTATCGAGTGTATCTGGTAGTACCGTTCCAGGGTCATCCAGGCCAGCGCTGCGGCACCGAGGATGGAGTAGAACATGGACTCGTACGAAACGGAAAACAACGCGTACACCGTCGCGGCGGCCAAGTACACGGAGACGAACCTCGGCGTGAATTTCCGCGGAGATAACAACGGAAGAGGGATAGCCCCTACCGCGATGAGCCACGCCGTAGCGTGGAGTCCGTCCGGTATTCGCTCCTCTGCAGTCTGTAGACGATCGACGGATATCACAACGCAACTGGAAGCCGCGAGCAACATGAGCTGCACGAGGAAAAGTTTAAATCCATCGCGGCAACTACTACCACTTGATTCATCGCCGAACACGTCCAATGGGCGCACGACGAAGTGTGCCAGCAAACTGAAGACGCCTGAACAGACTGTTCCTGATACGACCATCACGATGTCGTTCGATAAATCCACGGGGAGCATCGTGAAAGGTGCAAGCGCAGCCGCGGCTGTCGCCGCCACGACATGAGCAGCCGAGCTGCGCCGAGCAGCACGACTCTGGGCCAACCCTTCTTGGGCGATTGCTACAAACGAAAACCATACCGCAAGCGTCGTGAATGCGACGCATGCAATGCAAAATAACCCCGTGTATATCCTGCGGTCGTGGAAGCTCTGGCACAGAACTTGCGTCAAAATTATGGCGACTACGGTGACGACGACACCCCACACGTCAACTCTTTTCGCGGTTCGACGTCGTGTTCTTGATCTCGAACCCGAACGTAACGTTGTGAAACAGTGCCACGCGAAGTAAACTGGAAGGTTGAAGTACGCGTAGTACGTCACCGGCGAGCTTCGCAGTAATAGAACGCCCGATGTCGCGATTGAAACCACCGCCGCCCCCGCCGTCGCACGCGTTTTCGAGGACGCCTCACCAACCCGGGATACGCCTCCCCTCTCGACCCTTAAGTGAACACCCAGAAACGCCATCCAACTCAGAAAGCATGCGGTGATGACGCCCATGAGTAATACTTTATCGTACGAATGTAAGTACGCGTTTCCCCAGACGCACTCGAGCGACAACGCTTGCGCTCCTTCAATCGCCGTCGCGTGGTCCCCTCGCGCGTGCGCCAATTCCAACCCCGCGAGCGTCTCGTCGGCGTTAATCAGCGGCGCATACGGTCTAAATCCAGTCGGCGAGACGTATGCCATTATCGAAGTCGACGACGTGACGGAGACCTTTCGGCGGTACACGGAGAGCATCTGCGCCGCGTTGGCGACAGCGGCGCCTGAACGTATGTCCGGCCGAGCAGAGTTGAGATACGACACCGGAAGCACCCCGGAGTTGTGTTTCGGCGGGGCCATGCCGAGTAACGACGCGCCGAGCGCCGCGACGTCGGCCTGGTCCACGTCGCACCTCGTGGCATCCTTTAGCCCCCATTCCATTTCCGGCGTCGGCGCGTCCTTCCCTCTCGGTCGACAGGCGGCGTTCGTTTCCTTCGCGTCGGACGCGGCACCCACCCCGGCGCCCCACGCGATGAACGGCGTCTCCGTGCACTCCGGATCTCCGTCCCCGTGCCCACCGCGGCGATTCATCCCGTGGTCGGCGGTGAACACGTACGCGGTGCCGCCGCCGTCCTTCCCGAAGCGCGTCTCGAACGCCTCGTGCACGCGCCGCGCGACGTCGTCCACCGCTCGGACGGCGGAGAGGTATCCTTCCCCGTGCGGCTTGTGCGCGTGCCCGGCGCTGTCCACCCCTAGAAGATGCAGCAAGAACACGACGCGATCGCCCTCGAGCGCGGCTTGTTCCGAGCGAACGTTCGCCCCTGACCTCGCTTCCTCGTCGGTGACGTTCCCTCGGAGTACCTCCTGGACGCGGTCGAGGACGTACTCGTCCAGCGCGGCGTGGTCGCTCGACGCCGCGAAGTCCTCCATGGCGTCGTCGTACGCTCGAGCGCGGATGTGCGAGATCCCGGACGCGAAGAGCGGGACAACGGATGGCGCCCCGATCGCCCAGGCGGCGGATGATTGATTCAGAAGGTGGTCAAACTCCACCGCGTTCGCGTGCCAACCTTTCGTGATCGCGCTCGGGTCTTCGTAAAATCCGGCGAGGAGGGAGACGAGCCCGGGGCGAGATTCCGTCGGCGGACGCGCGTGACTGACTCCCCAACGCCCTTCCTCGCGAGCGATGCGGTGCAAGAACGGTGCTCGGGGACTTGAAACTTCAGCGTCCGCTCCAGGCTCGGTTTCGAGCTCGAAGAGGCGGTCCGCGCGCAGTCCATCGGCGACGATAACAACGAGGCGTTTAGCGGACGGCGCAAAGTCCGCGGACATCGGCTCCATGCCGTGCACAAGAGGAGTCGCGAAGTGGACGTCGATCATGGCGTACATCAGGAGCGCGTGAAGAGCGACGCCGAAGGCGACTAGCCGGAAGCGGGCTGAGGTATACATCGCGCCTTCGGTGCCGCCGCCGCGCGGCACCAAAGTGGTTCAGAAGAAATCGTTTTACAACACGACTGTCAAGTCTTGTGACGAAAAAAACAGCTAATGTCATCACCGTGCCGATGGCTTGACGATTTCGTCGGCATCGTCGTCATCTGCCTTCGATTTCGGCGGAACGCCGTCGATATCGTCCTCGTCGTCGTCGCCGATATCGTCGTCGTCGTCGTCCAGATCACCGGGCATGGGCTTGACGTCGTCCACGGTGATTCCAGAGAGCCCCCCTCTCACATCCTCGGCTTCCGGTCCGTCCACCACCACAATTTCCTCATCATCGTCTCCCTCTTCCACAGCATCAGGATCCACTGGTTTCGCATTAACCGTATCCGATGTCATAAAAAGTGCCGCCTCTTCTTCCTCCTCCTCGGCCGCGATCATTGACTCGGTTTTCTCCCCGGCGTCGCGCATGTCGAACGGCGTGTCCACCGCCGCCGCGGCACCGCCGTCCACCGCCATGGGTGCAGTATCGTCGTCTTCGTCGTCCGGAACTCTCAGAGCCGCGGATTTGTCCACCTGTCGTTGCGAATCTTCTAAAAGTTTCTGCATCCGCTCTCTCTGTTTCTTCCCCTTCTTCTGCGTCTTCGTCTTTACCGACGCAACGGCGAACACGTGTTCGTTCGATTCTTTTCGGTTCTTCATGAGCTCCTGAATCGCCTCCATTTGCGTCTTGGAACCTAGCGCTTGGACGTACAGATCGATGGAACGACCTGCGTCTAAGAAGGCGTACGGCACGGTCTCGCCGCTGTAGATGTTGATGGGCGCGCCGTAAGGGTGTGGGTCGTCTTCGATGAGGTGTCCAACGTTCGGTTCTAGAATTTGCAGCTCGATGGGGAACCGGTACCGCCAAAATTTTTGATGTACCGCACTTACCTTTACCTTGACTTCAGCCCCGATCGGTAACGCGTCCCTGACCTCCAGCCAATCAGACTCCGATATTTTGATGAGCCCGTCCGTTTCGCACCCGCAGTCTACTAACGCTCCGTGATAAAGCTCGAGCGCGACGACCGTCCCCTGGAGCTCCGTGCCGACGGCAAGTTTCGAAAGCGTCGTCCTCGTCTTGTCGCCGAGATACGATTTCGCTTCCCTCATGAGACCCGAGGACGGCACCTCCACCGCTTCTTCTAAGGATTCACGATTGAACGGTCGATCGTACTTCCACATGTCTCGCAGCGCCACGTCGTTGTTAACCCCGACAAAGTTTAAAGACTTCCCATCAACCGCGGAGACGAGCTCGTCATTCGGGAGGACGTTCCATCCCCCGTCCTCGATCCATTCCGTGGATTTCTCTCTCTCGTCCGGTGGACCGACTTTCTTCGCCGTAGACCACGTACCAGACTTGGAGAACGTGTACGGGTTCACGAGGTACGGTTTTTCTTCGGAGCCGTCTTGAGGGATGCGCTCGATCGCTTCATCGTCCAGCGCCTCCTCGGTGTCCTTCTCTAGCTGCTTCGCCGCCGCCTCTGCGGCCATGACGCCCGGGAGGTCGTTCATCGCGATGTACAGCGGATCTCGATCCATCGCGCGTTGGAGCTCGTCATCGGTGAGCTTTCCGTCCTCATTCCAATCGGCGTACGTGTTCACCGGGTCGTCGTCCCTGCCGATGAACGCCCCGGGGTCCTTCTCTCCGAGCTTCACCGTGAGCTCCTCGAGCTTATCGAGCTTCGCCTGGCATTCGATGTCGTACGTCGCCTTGTCCGCGAGAGAGAGGTTATGGTAGTTGTCGAGCGCGTCGTTGAACCATCGCTCGACCGCAGACGTGGAGAGGCCGGAGCGTCGCGCGACGTCCCTGACTTCGGAATCGTTCGGCGGGTAGGTTTTGAGCTGCGAAAGGCGAAGCCACCAGATGCTCTGGCAGACGAACAGCGGCCGTCCGGTGAGACCGAACTCGACGAGATCGTTCTTCCCGGGATTCGCCGCGACGACGCCGGTGTCGGTGCCGGTGTCCCCCGCGCGACGCTTGGACTCCGCCGCGGATGCGAGCCTGTCGATGTCACCGAAGCTCATTTCCTCGTCGTCGTCCGCGTCGTCGACGTCGTCGTCGTCGATTCCATCCTCGCTGAGCGCGCTCGCGACGTGGCGATCGCGCGGCCGATGCCCGTACGATGTGTGACGCGGCGCGGACGCGTCCGTCGCTCGCGCGCTCGTCGTCCATCCCGAGACGCGCTCGAACGCTCCGCCGCCTGCATTCCGAGGATTCGACACCAAAGCCCTCGCGCCTCCAGCAACCCTACTTTTGGGAATGCCGCGCGCCGTGGAGTTCTTCCCCGCGAGCGAGCCAGATGGACGCGCCGCCGCCGCCGCCGCCGCGGTGGGACTCGCGCTTGCGAACATTCTGCGAGTCGCGTCGCGTCGCGTGTCTCCCTACCGCCGCGTGGTTCGTCTGTGTGCAGCCGCCAAAATGCTGCTCGATTTTATTCGCAAAAAGCCAGCAAAAAGCGCAGTCTCTCTCATGCCCGAACCAATTCACCGAGGGGTCGTGTGAAGCCTGCGATCAAAAACTCCTGACGCTTTGGGGAGTCAACCCGGCGACGCCTCGACTCCTCGGCGGTCGAAAAAGCGCGTGAGGCGGAGATATTTAACGCGCCGCTCAACACATCGCCGGCGCGCAGGCAACACTACTCCCCACGTGATGGCCGCCCCCGCCCTCGCGTTCGCGAGCGCGCGTGGGGTATCCAGTATCACGCCGTCGCGCCGTCGCGCCGTCGTCGCGTCGCGTCGCGCCTCCGCGCCGTCGAAGCGACGACTTCTCGTCGTGCGAAACGCCGATGGAGAGTCTTCGAAGGCAGCGAAGAAGAAAGGCAAGTCCGGGGTGTTGTTCGGACGCGAGACGACGCCTCCGCTCCCCCCTTCCCTGGACGACGACGATGACGATTTCGACTCCCCAGCATGCGCGATCGCGTTCGCGTCTTGCGACAACGAATCGCACCCTACGGCGACGATCCTCACCGTGACCGTCTCCGCGGTTCCCGGGGTGATGCGGATCTTGAGTTGGCTCCTGAACGGATTAGATCTGGACGTGAACGAAGCGGAGTGGGTCATAAACGAGGAGGAGGGAAGCACGGACGAGAGCCCACCCATGGAGACTGTGGATCTCACGATGCAGGTGACGGAGGGGAGAGGAAAGTACGCGTCCAAGGTGAAGGACACGCGCGGACTCGAGGATCGACTGTCCGAGTACCTTCGGTTTTGCACGCAGGCGGAGAGGAAGTACCACCCGGTCATCGAGCACGGCGGGATTAAGATCGACAACGAGGCCGACCCGGAAACGACGCTATTGACGGTGTCTTCCAGCGAGTCCGGGGCTCGGAGCATGTTGTACGTCTCGTCCACGATAACCGGTCTGGGGTTGAAGATGAACCGCGCGAAACTCCTTCCGGCGAGCGGAAGCGACGGTTCCGTTTGGAACTACAACCTCACGGTGTTCGAGACGAACGGCAAGCTCACTAACGCGCAGATGCAAGGGTTGTTGTACACGCTGTGCTTGGTGTTCAACACGAGCAGCAAGTCCGCGACCGGATCAGGCGGGGCGGGGGACTATCTAGTCGAGAAGATGGTCGGCATTTGAGGCGCGGAAGGTCTCGCGAGAAAAAGTCGTCCATAAATACCAATTCAATTCAATTCATTTCAATTCGACAGCGCGTTGATCGCCGCCCCGAGCGGCCACGCCGCCTCCGTGAGCTGCCCGTTGTACTCCACCTGTTTCACGAGCGTGACGACGTCCTCGTCGTGGATCTTGTATCCCACGGTGAGTAACGAGTGCGCATACGACAAGTCGTGGCAGTAGTACGGCGCATCCTTCGCGTCCACGTCTCTGTACTCAACGGCGATCTGGTCCACGGTCATCTCGCACGCCTTCTCCGCGACTTTCAAGATTTCCCCCGGCGTCGTCGTTCCACTCGGTTCGCCCGGATCGACGAGACCAGCCTGAGTGACTCTGTCGAACAAGTACGAGGACAGATAAAATTTACCCGTCCCCGGCCCGCGAGACCCGTCCCACGCCCCGTTGAAACTGCAATCGGTCTGCCGCACGACCTTTCCGCACTTCGTGTCCGGCGCGAGGACACCGTTCACGACGCGTTTGCACTCCGTCGCGTTCGCCGGGGTAGAGCCTCCCGTCACGTTGTGCGTTTTGCCGCCATACTCGTACGTGCCGCTGTGCCCGGTGGGGACGCAAGGGCTCGGCGCGCCGTTGGCGCTCCCCAGCACCGCCGCCCTCGCGGCCATGATGCCAAACCCCAAGTGCGAGTACACGTACACGTGGTACTTTTTCGACCCGCTCGTCATCGCCTTGAAGTACCCCTCTGGCGCGGCCTTGACGTGTTTCTCTTCCGCGGCGTACGCGAGCTGGACACTGCCGCCGCCAAGATCCACCGTCGCGACCGTGTCCGAGAGGTCGCCGTCGAGGTTACCTAGAAGATAGTTCATCGTCAGCCACTGGAACGCGCCTTCCTCCGCGCCGTCCATTATGGACACGGAGTCGTCGTTGAACGAGAACGGGTAGCCTTTGAGTTTCGCTCTGACCGCGTCGAGCAAACCGTCCGCCTCTTTCCCTGGCAGGAGCCTCAACCCTGCGGTCGCGCGAACTTCCACGGTCGTCGTCGCCCTCCTCGCTTCGGGCACCGTCTTCATCGCGATCTCTAACAGCGGGTCGATGCTGTCCGCGCCCTCTGACGGAAACTTCGCGAACGAGCTCAACCCCGGTTTGAGTTGCTCGAACGTGTCGTCCACGAGCGCGAGCGAGCCGTCTTCGGTTTCGTCGAAGCGATAGACGTGCACCCTGCTGCCGGTGCTGCCCGCGTCGAAGACGATCGCGTACTTGCGCGCGTCGTCGTCGGCGGCGGCGTTGTTCGCGGTCGGAGACGAAGCGCTGACCACCTTGGAAGGAGGCTCGACGACGGTGGAAGGGGGAGACGGGAGAACGTTTCCTCCGATCGGCCTCGCCACGCCGAGATCTCCCTCGCGCGGGTCGACGTCCACCGCGTCCCGCGATTCTACGTGGACGTCGCGCGCGGCAGGGTACGTTCGAGGCGAGTCCGCGGAGCCGTACGCCTGAGAGAGTCTCGCGTCGCGGTCCATCGCGTTGCTCGAAAAGTCCAGGCTGTCGTCCGCCGCTCGTGGCATCAGGAGCAAAACGGCGAGGAAGAGGAAGATCGGCACGGACACCACCGCGACGACGCCGCGGAACTTCCACAGCAGCTCCGCGGGGGAATCCCGCGCGCCTGAGTAACGGCGCCTCATAATGGTCGCGTCGTGTCTCGGCGACCGTGCCCCCGCGGTCGTAGGGCGAAGGCGCAGAAGCATGTGGCCGTGTGGCACTTGCGATCGTCTCTCATCAGTGGCGTATTTATTTTTGTCCACACAGCAGCAGCAGCGCCACAAGTGCACGCGCCGGCGCACGCCTCGCCGCAGGGCGTGCGAGGTCGAGCATGAGCCTGCCCACTGGCCGCCAGCTTTTCTCGCACGTCTGGAGCGAGTTCAAGAGGTTCGCTCCGATGGTGCGCGAGCTCGACCCGAGACGCGTCTTGGCTCGCTCGCGGAGCGCCCCCGTTCGCGCACGGACGCCCCCGGATCTCTCGCTCACCTCGCTCGCCCCCTTCCTCGTCTTCCGACGACACAGGCAGTCCGCGCGTGCTGCCTCGTCAGCGTCGTGCACAACTACGGAGTAGAGGTGACGATGTGTCTCGGACCCAGCATGCTGCCGACGTTCAACAGGTCCGGCGACGTCGTGCTCATGGAGCACGTGTCTGTCATGAGGAACGCCATCGAAACCGGCGACGTCGTGATCGCGAAGTCGCCGAGCAATCCGAGGCACACCGTGTGCAAGAGGGTGCTCGGTCGCGGGGGCGACGTGATTCACGTCCCGAAGGCAGGGCATTTCGGCGGGACGATGCGCGTCGAGGTTCCCACAGGGCACCTGTGGCTGCAGGGCGACAACAAAGACAACTCCACGGACAGTCGCGACTACGGCCCGGTGCCGTACGCGCTCTTGAGAGGGAAGGTGTTCGTGAAGGTGTGGCCCCCGAGCGAGATCGGGTGGGTGAAGAACGAAAAGTGGCGGAGCGTGGGAGGGTCGTGACGTCGCGGAACGATTCATCGAGCGTAGACTAGTGAGTAGCGTAGAGAAAGGCGAATAGGACCACCGCCGCGTCGAAGTGTGTGCACTGTCTCACAGCCAGTTTATGTGCCTGGCCGCGCCAGTTAGCCAGTGCTTCTCCGCTGAGAAGTTTTCCCGCCGAGCGCTTTACCCGCTCTCTGGACGCCTCGCACGCGCACAAACACGCGCACGAGACGCGCGCGTGTTGAGCTCACCGGGCAGAGACACGCGATCAGGTGATTCGGCCCGGCGTGTGCTCCTGGAAGGTCCGCGGGCTCGCGGTCCGCCTCCCCGCGGAGTGACAGTGAGCGGTGAAACGATGGCGGCGAACGAGAACACCACGCCTCGGGCGCGCCCCGTGAACAGCATCTCACCGCTCGTGGGTCGCAGTCCCGGGGAGAGAGTGCTCGAACGATTTAGCGCCCTTCGTCGGAGCATCGGTGGCGCGGCCGCGCAGACGGTACGCGCCTCGCCCTTCCCGATCGGCGGTCTTCGATCGCGTCCTTCTCCCCGCGCGACGTCTGAACTTTTAAAACCAACCTCCCGCTGACGCGCCGTCTCCCTTCTTCACAGGTCCGTGGACTGCTCGCATCGCCCACCGAACCCGGTGGAAACGCCGCAGCATCTCCGATGCCACCGCCGCCCGCTCAGGTGGGTGATATCCCCGCGGATCCGCCCCCATCGCGCGTTTTTTTCCACACGGGAACCCTAGACGATCGTGCCAAGATCTACGTCTTCGATAGGATCTCGTTGTCTCGTCCTCGAAGAACGACCGCCACTGCGGCTACGCGCAGGACACGACATCGCGTCGACGCACGCGAGCTTGCATCTGACTCACGACCAACCGATTATCATCACACGCAGGCTGCGCGAGCTGCCCAGAGCGAGCGCGTCGGACCGAGGCAAAGCCGCCTCGTCGACATCCTGCGCGAGAGCACTGGAAGAGAGAATCTGTCTCAAGAGGAGGCAGAGCGCGAGCTTAGGAGCTTACTGAAACGCGGTCGCGGCGATAACGAGACCGCGGCGATGACGACTCCAGCGGCGGAAGGACCGCCGATAGCTCGAGCCGCGCCAGTTCCGGTCGCTTCCCGAGCCCCCACCGCGGGGTTAACTCGGACGACGCCCGGCGACGGCCAGCACTACGCGAGGGACGATGAAATCAACGTCGAGGACGAAGCGCCGTACGGCGACGCGATGCGGAGTACGAGCGAGCGCAGACGGGCGATTGGTATGGCGCTGCCGAACGCGCGCGGCGTCTCGAGGCCTGCCGCGGTCGGTTGGGGAGGTATCGGCGGAGGAGCCCCTCCGCCGCAACAGAGCGCTCCGCCTGCGAACGTGTATCGCAGCTTGTACGGCGCGCCGCAGCACGGTATCACGCCACAGCGCGTGCCACCGCAGTCGTTGTTGGGCACGTCTGCTCCCGGGAGTGGATTACGTGGACCTATTGGGTACGGCGCGAACAGAGGAGCGGGATACGGCACGCGAGTGCGATCACCCCCGACCGCGAGCGGAGCAGGAATGGATTTTGACTATCAAGGCCCTGGTCTTGGGATGCTTTCCGCGGGATCAAAGCGCGGCCGGGACGCCGCGGAGTTTGAAGCGCACGAGCGGGACATCGGCCGCGCGACTGTGCCTAGACTGACGCCTCCGCCGGAGCGAGGCAACATGCCGCCGCCGCCGCCAGTGCACGCTATGGCGGCGCCTAGCAACACCCCGGTTCCTCTGTCCGCGAGGGCGACACCCGGGGCGACCTCTGCGGTGACTACAGATACTGCACGACGTATTCTCCAAACTCTCGACCGACTCGCGGGTCAGAAGGGAGATGCGAGTGGCGTCGCTGCGTCACCACTGCCTAAGCCGCTGAATTTGTCCTCGAGCCTTAACCGAGCTGCGGCCCCGACTTCTTCTCTTCACGGCTTCAGGGGTATTCAGCGAGCGACGCCCTCGAAGGCTTTCGCAGATGCTGAGAAACGTTTACCATCGACGATAGCATCACACTCTAAGCCGGCGTTGGGGGCGATTATCGCCAGCGCTGGCCCCACAGCGGCTACGCCTCTCCAGTTTACGCCCAACGTGCTTTCAAAGGAGAAGACCACTGTCGCCGTGGCTCCCCCGGTTCAACCGATTGAGATCAAATCACAAGTGCATTCGATTATGGCGAGCGCGGTGAGTACGATTGACGATGGACCTGGGGCTGAGCCTGAGCTTCCTCCCCCTTCGATCCCTACGAAGTCTGCCGCACCGAGCACGACGCCGCTTTTCGACGGCGGAGCTCCGACGTTTTCGTTCAGAGATCCTCCCCCACAAAGCAAAGGTGAGGCGATTAACGTGGACGCATCGGCCGCGATCGCGGGAGAACTTCCGAAATATACGTTCGGGGGTGACGACTCAGATGAAATGGAGCTGCCCACGTTCATATTCGGAGACGAGGACGACGGCGACTTCGAGGTTTCGAAGTTTGGATCGGACGACTTGAACCAGGTGGCTGATATCACGTACACGTTCGGTGAGGGTGCGCCAGCTCCTGACACGGCTATGAAGGCGGCAAAGCCAGCGACTTTGTTTACATCTGAGTCCCCCAAGCCGAAGGCCCCCGTCGAGACGAAGCCAGTGGAAGCCAGTGGAAGCGCCGTCGATGATAAGCCAGTGGAGGCGCCCAAGAAAACCGGCTCCCTCTGGGGCGCGGATTTCATGAAGAAGAACCTCGAGCATCAGAAGAAAGTTCAAGCTGCAATCGATGAGGAGGAAAACAAAGCGAAAAATCCTGCGGCGGCGACGACGGCGGCCCCAGCTGCTCCTTCGCCATTCGTCACGGCGTCGAGCACAGGTGATGCGCCTGCTCCGGCATTTTCGTTCGGTGTCGGCGGTGCGTCTACCGCAGCGACTACGACTACTGCATCTGCGCCTTCGACTGGCGGGTTCACCTTTGGAGCCCCTCCTCCTGCAGCGGTGGATGCATCCGAATCAAAGCCCGCGGCCGCCGCGGCTGCCTTTACTTTCGGCGCATCGTCCACCCCGGCGGTGGCTATCGAGAAGTCAGCTGATGTGCCGCCGCCCTCTTTTGGTTTCGGTGCCCCCGCAGCGGTTCCGCCCGCGGTTGAAGAGTCTAAACCAGCGTCTGCTCCCGCCCCGCCGGCGTTCACGTTCGGGGCGAGTTCGACGCCGGCGACTGAAGCGCCGAAGCCGGCCGCCGTAGTCGAACCTCCTTCGCTGTTTACCGCGACGCCGGCGCCTTCTACGTCGCCTCCCTTGAGCGCGAAAGCTCCTCCGTTCACATTCGGAGCAGGGTCGACCCCGGCACCTTCGAGCGTCGCCGCCGAGCCCGTCGCGGCTGAGAAACCGAAGTCTGAGACTTTGCCCAGCGGAGGGTTCACGTTCGGTGGTGCAAGCACTGGCGCCGCTCCAGCTCCGGGAGCGAGCGGCTTCGGTATGCCCGCGACATCAGCTGCGACGGCACCTGAACCGTTCAAGTTTGGAGGATCAACGGGAGCGAGCGCCCCTTCAAGTGGCGCCGCTTTTGGTGCCCCTTCCAGCGGTGCCGCATTTGGTGCTCCTTCCAGTGGCGCCGCCTTTAGTGCTCCTTCTAGTGGAGCTGCGTTTGCGTTTGGTGCTCCTTCTAGTGGCGCTACGTTCGGTGCTCCTCCTGCGGTAGTGTCCGAGCCCGCGCCGGTGAGCTCGACTCCGTTCAAGTTTGGTGCCGAGCCAAGTGCCGCGCCTTCAGCGTCGGCGCCCGCGCCCACTCCGGTTTTCGGAGCCGTGTCCACCACTCCTGCGTTCGGAGGCGCGCCGAGTACTGCAGCTGCTCCTACGTTCGCGGGTTTTGGAACATCCGCGGCGCCGGCGCCGTCAGGAGCGGGAGATGCGGCGTTCACCTTCGGTTCCTCGGGGAACGCGGCGTCGACTCCTGCGCCCGCCGCCCCTGCTCTGACACCGTTCGGATCGGCGGCTTCTATGCCTGTCGCAGGAGGCTTTGGCGCGGCCGCTGTTCCTTCTAGCAATCCGTTTGGCAGCTCTGGTAATCTTTCCGCGGCTGCGCCGAGCGGGAGCGCGCCCGCGGCTTCGAACCCTTTCACTTTCGGAGCTCCCAGTGGAGGAGGCGGTGGTGGGTTCGGCGGTGGTTCTGGGTTTGGCGGGGGCACGGGAGCCCCACCCCCCGTCAACGCGCCCAGCATGTTCGGTGGTGCTGGTGCCTCTCCTGCTCCGGGAGGAGGAGGCGGGTTTGGATCGAGTTCTTTCGGAAGCGGTGGTACTGTTCCGCCTCCCGCATTTGGAAGCGGCGGCGGCGCGCTCACGGGCGGTGGGAGCGTGCCACCTCCTGCCTTTGGAGGAGCTGGCGCAACCGGTGGTTTTGGAGGCGGCGCTGGACCGCCGGGGATGCCGATGGGAGGCGGAGGAATGAGCATGGGCGCAGGAGACGCTCCGTCAGGAGGTAGGAAAACGGTGAAGAAAGCGAGACGTCCGCCGCGGCGCGGCGGCGGCGGCGGCGGTAACTGAGTACTGTTGCGCACGAGAAGAGAGGACGCGACTTGTGAAACAAACGAAGTAAATAGAACCACCGACTCGCTGCTATCACGTCTGACGACCCATCGAATTCATCAGCTCGAGCTTGCGCGCGACGGATCGTACATTAGTGCGAAATTCAACCAAACAAAGTGAGGTACCGCAGTCCCTCGTCACTCGCGAGTGAACGCTCCTCGCGACGCCGGCGCTCGCCATGGACACGACCCGGCGCACGCGCGCTCAGTCACGCCGACCGTCCACTATTTAGTAAAGGCCGATGACCTTCCACCAAACGGAACCGATGCCGAGGAACGTGGTGATGTAGAACACAGAGAGGCCGAAACCAATCTTCCACCACGTCGCGAGGGGCACGTAACCCGCGCCGAAGAAAGGAGGCGCGGAACCGATGCCGTAGTGCGTCGTGCAGCCCATAATATTCGAAAAAATACCAAGCACGAGCGCAGAGACGAGCGGCGGCGCACCGCACGCGACGAGCACGGAGAGGAACGCGGTGTACATGGCGCCGATGTGCGCAGCGCCGGACGCGAACGCGTAGTGCGAGTAGAAGTACAGGAGCACGACGACGAGGAACGCGGGCTGCCACGCGAGGCCAGCAGCGGAGACGCCCTTGACGACAGTTTGCGAGAACCACGGGATGAGACCGTACTTGTTCAGGTAGGACGCCATCGCGATGAGCGCAGCGAACCAGGTGAGGGTATCCCAGGCGGGACCCTCTGCGAGGCACTCCTTCCAGGTGATCACGCCCGCGATGAGGAGCGTGGAGAGGCCGACGAGCGCGGCGGCGACGGAACCGACTCCGATCGAAGCGCCGAAGATCCAGAGCCCGACGGTGACGACGAGCGCGGCGGCCATGATCTTCTCGTCAGAGCTCATCGGGCCGAGCTTGGCGAGCTCCTCCTTAGCCTTGACGGGCGCCTCCGGAGAATCCTTCACGTCGGGAGGGTAGAGCACGTAGAGGATGAGGGGCACGGCGATGAGGCAGACGAGGCCGGGGATGGACGCGGCGAGCGCCCACTGTCCCCACGTGATCGTCTGGCCGATCGTCGCGGCGGCGAGGTTCACGGAGAGCGGGTTCGCAGCCATCGCGGTGATGAACATACCCGAGGTGACCGTCGAGGTTTGGAACACGGTCGTCATGACGTACGCGCCCATCTTCTTCTCCGTGCCCTTCTCCGGGTCGGAGCCGCACGCGACACAGAGCGCCTTCGTCAGGGGAAGGAAGATACCACCCGCGCGCGCGGCGAGAGAGGGAATCGCGGGAGCGAGGATCGCCTCGGAGAACACCAGCGAGTACGTGAGTCCGAGAGTAGACTTTCCGAAGATGGACACGATGATGTACGCGATCCTGTTCCCGAGGCCTGTTTTGATGAACCCTCTGGCGAGGAAAAACGCAATCGCGATGAGCCACGGGATCTCGGACGAGAACGCGGAGAAAGCCGCGGCGAAGGGAAGAAGGCCCGTGACCATGCTCACGGCGAGGCCAACCATAGCGGTAGCGCCGAGTGGAAGAGGCTGCGACGGAAGGGATAGAGGAGAGACGCGTCAGTACGATCCCCGGTTCGTTGTTGGTTTCTGAAAGAATTCGTGAATTTGTGAGGGGTCCCTCGTGTGAACTCGATCGATCGATCGCGGGGAGGACGCACGTTCGTGATGATGCCAACGATGGTGCCGACGAAGACGGCGAAGAGGTGCCAGGCCTTAACGGTGACCCCGACAGGCGCGGGGATGCACCAGATGATGAGACCGGCAAGCACGGAGTACCCGAGGGGTTTGAGCTTCGCGCCCTTCCACTCCGCCTTCGGCGCGACCGCAGCGTCCCCTGCTTGCACGATCGGCGCCGGAGTCGCGCTCGCGGTGACGACGCGCTTCGCGGAAGCGCGGTGGGAGACCGCGGACGCGATATTGCGTTGGCGAAGCTCCATGGACGCATCGACGTCGCCCTGGAAGAACTGCGCGGAGCGCACGCCGGCGTTCGTCTTCGTCGCGCGACGCGCGTTGTTGGTAATCCCGCGAGCGGAAGCCCTCGCCGGATTAGCGGCGCGAACGTTGGACGCGACCGGCGCAGCGGTCGCGTTCGCCATCATCATGGCGGACATTTAAACGTCGATACCTTCGATCAGACGGATGGACGGAGGCACACTCCGCGCGTCTCGAACTGGCGCGACGACGCGCGCGATTGCGCGTTCCCGCGGATTACTCTACTGTCACAGAGTTGAAGGGGCACACCAGCCGATCGCGAAGCCGGTTAACGCACCAGAGGGTATTCGCATAAATCGGATTTGGGTTAATTCTCATCAGTTATGCGGACTCGCGACTTCCGAGCTTTCGACCCGCGTGTGCCGTGGCGTGGGCTCGTTTGTTATCCCTCTGGCCGCGTCCGCGCGCACAATCCCCCCCCGCGCGCGTCGTTCCCGTCAGGACGGTCAGCGCTCTCCACACGCCCTCGGGAATCGCCACGACACGCGATCGCGACGCGCTAGAACGGAGAGCATACTCGATACCGAACGCGACTTCCGAGCATGACCTCGATCGCCACGTCGGCGACGACAGCGAACTTAACCTCGCGTCGTCATCACCAGCACGCGCGACGGTCGCCGGCTCGTCAGCCCGCGCGAGCGACAAGGCACGTCGTCAGGGCGGCAAGTGATCATCACGGAGACGAATCCATCGCGCCTGCCACGCGTCGCGCGTTCTTGAACGCCGCCGCGGCCGCGGCGATCGGCGCAGCCTTACCCACCGACCCCGCCCGCGCGGATGACGGGACCACGTTCAAGAACCCGTCCCCGCTCGGGGATGGATTCCTGCGATTTTTCGGCGAAGCGACGACGTCGAGCTCGTACGGCGGGTACGGCGGGAACGAGAATAACCTCGACAAGTTCAAGTACTACTACGAAATCCCAGAAGGCTGGGTCCCGGACACCGTGAACAAAGTCGAAAAGTCCACGAACGGCACGGACTCGCGCTGGGTGAACCCGAAGAACAAAGACCAGAAAGTGTACTGCGTCACCCTCACGGGGTACAACAAACTCAAGGAGGATCGAACCGGCATTCTAGGCGATCTCGCGCTCTCGGACTATAACCTCCAAGACGCGTTAACCGGGGCGGATTCCACCATCGTCAACGAGCGAGAGGAAAACGGGCAAACGTACGTCGACTTCGACTTGCTCGGGTACTTCGGCGCGATATACGCGACCGTGACGGTGTACGGCGGTCGCGTGTACGCTTTATTCTCCATCTGTCCGGAATCGCTGCTGGAATCGGGCTCGGAGCAGGCGATGCGCATGAGGAAGTCGTTCGGGACGATAGCGAAGTCGGACGAGCAGACGCAGTACGACATGGAATTTTACCGGCGGTCGTGAGTTGGGTGGCGCGACTGGTCGTGAGCTCGTGAGTCGTGAGCTCGTGACTCGTGAGAAGTCGATCTTTCCTTTTTATTCGCTGAAAAATGTCGAATAAATCAAACATTTGAAAGCGAGAAAAATCTTCTCGCGGTCAATTTGACCCATCACTCACGCACCGCGCGCGATGAAACTTCGCGATGAAGGAATCTTCGCAGCGTGTGGTTCCGGGTGTCGTGTCGACCGGTGAGCGTCTGATCTCTCGATCGTCCGCGCGCGACGCACTCCCGCTCGCGCGAGACCGCACACGACTTCGTCGTTCTCACGAGCTTCGCGAAGACGCGTTTCGGGCTCACACGCTCTCTCGCACTTCTTCCCGCCGCCCGCCGCCTTCGGTACATCAGCTCGACAGCGGATAGCGAACGACGATGTCCATCTCAACTCTCGCGTCGACTTCGACGCTCAACGCGACGGCGACGCTCAAGTCTATCAGGTTCGTGCGAGCGAATCCTCGGTCGTTTCCATGAAAGTTGTCTCTCTGTCTCACATGTGTCGTTCGCTCGCAGGAAGACGCACAAGACCCGCGGAGCAGTCGTGACGCGCGCGGCCGGTGCGGCCGAGGACAAAGCGTGCACCGGCAGCTGTGACTCTTGTGGACTTGCAAAGGAAAAGATGCAGTGCGACGGTTCCGGCCGCATCATCGGTGGGATGGGCGCTATCCCGATCTTCTCGTGGTGGCCGATCAAAGCGTATCGTCCCTGCCCGGGACTCATCGAGAGTGGTGGCGTGTACGTGAGGAAGGGACAGGACGTGGACGGGATTCTCTTCGGAGACAAAGGCAAATAAATAAAATAAGCCGGTGGCGCGGACACTGACTCTGCGGCGGTTGCGATGAAATCACAATCATTAATCTACGTATCATCGTATTATTATAAACGACGACGCGATGCTAAATGTAGTTAAAGTCCTCTCAAGATCGCGGCCCCGCTCGAAGGAAGCGACGCGAACAACGTCTCCCCGAGGTCTTCCTCGCGCAGCACCCCACTGGCGATCCGTTTATCGAAGAACCGCGTCTTGACGCTCTCCAGCACTTTCTCCGCCATGTCAGCCGTTACGAGTGCGACGGCGCAGCCCCCCCATCCCGCCCCGGTTAATCGAGCGCCGATAGCCCCGCTCGTAATGAACACGTCCACTAACTCGTCGAGCTCTTCACACGAACACTCGTACAAATCGCGGCAAGAAGTGTGACTCGCGTTCATCAACTCACCCAACGCCTTCAAAGAAGGGTCCTCCTTGCACTCGTTCGAAAACTGGTGCACGCGCGCGGCTTCCGAGTAAACGTGCATGGATCGATCTCTGAGCTTAAACCCAGTCTTGTTGTGCTCGAGCACTAATAACGACGCGGGGGACCCCGCGAAGAGCGAGTCAAGCGACGTGCCTAGCTTTTCTTCGAGCTCGCCTCGCGAATAGTATCCGTCGTGAAGCTTCTCGCTCGCGGCTTTTTCGGATTCCTGCAAGCTTCCTATCAGCTTCTGTGTTTGCATGAGGGTGGAATACCCAAGAGCATCAGCTTGAGAGGCCCCCAGCTCCATCGCGAGGACGATAGACGCGAGCCTGCACTCCATCACCCTTAAGTTATACCGCTCGTGCGCGGTCACCGCTTTGTTGCTCACTGCGAGACAGTTACCGATGAGAAACACGGAGCCTTCAGGGAGCTGCACGTCGGTCGCACGCACGGGATTGAAATCCACGAGCTTTGCCACCCCTGACTGTCCCATGATGCTGATCGCCTGGTCCATCCCTCCGGATTGCATCCCGCAGTGCCGTTCGCACTTGCACGCGAAGTCCGCGACTTCCGTCTTCGTGAAGTCGAGGTTGAGCGCAGCCATGACCGCGACCGCGGCTGCGCACGTCAGCGCGGACGAACTGCTCAAACCGCTCCCGGTAGGAACCTTACCGTCCACGATTATCTTAAGGCCTACTTCCGGAGGTTTCGCCCGTCCGGATTCTTTAAGGAAGTCGAACACGCCCTTGTACCCGCACACGACGTAGTTCGTCCAGTGAAAGCTCGCAACGTCCACCGCTTGGTCGCAATCCGCGTCGAAGACCTTCGTCGTGTACTTTTCCTCCGTGTTCGACACGGTCAGCTTGTTCGAGGTCGTGTCTACCTTCACTGCGACGATGGTGTCGACCGCGAGGGCCATGGGCAGCACGCTGTACCCTTCGTAGTCGATGTGCTCGCCGATGAGGTTGACGCGGCCGGGGGAGCGCGCGAGCAAGTCGGGTTTCGCGCCGTGCAGCTCCGCGAAGGAGGCGACGAGCTTCGCGTAGCGCCCCTCCTCCTCGGCTACGCGTTGATCGGCGTATACATCTTTGACGCTGCCGTACACCGGGATCGTGCTCATGGTTCACGGCTGTTCGCGCGGAAGGATTGGCGACGCGCTTTGAATTGTGCCTCGAAAATTCAGTTATTTTCGGATTTTACCGAGGAGAGATGGGGCGTTAGATCCGCGCGCACAAGCCTGGGGCGCGCCCTCAAGGACGGCCGCGGGGATGACGGCGTCGTCCGAGAGCGCGGATGTACGTCGGGCGGACGAGTATGCGTCAACTCCGGTGGATGAAAGCGCCGCCTCGACAGCGGCTGCGTCCCGTAACGTCGACGCCCTCACGTTCGACGAGATGCTAGCGCTGCATGTCGGGGAGAACGGCCGCGCGCAAATCCGGCACTTCTTGATATCTTCTGCGGCCTGGTTGCCAGCTGCGTTCCTGACGCTGATGACGGTGTTCACCGCCCGAATGCCAGCGTGGAGATGCACCACCCTCGACGGATGTACGGACGAGTCCTCGGGCGAACTGAAGGACATCTGCGAGCTCGAAGCAACCGAGTGGGAATGGGTGTCGAAGACGGCTTCGATTGTGTCCGAGTGGAACCTCGTATGCGATGAGGAGTGGAAAACTTCCGCGGCCGACTCCATCTTTTTCGTTGGTTTCTTCTTCGGGGCTGGTATTATCGGGCAGCTGGCGGATGTTCATGGACGACGGGTAGCGTTGTACGGCTCGTTACTTATCGCCGGCGGAGCTTCTGTTATAACCGGCGTGTCTTTCGGATACTGGGAATACTTTCTGTTTAAGGTCGTTCTCGGATTCGGGTGCGGTGGCATCGGCGTGGCGTCATTCGTTCTGTGTACGGAACCGCTAGGGGCTCCGTGGCGAGGGTTTTTAGGCGTCGCCACGCAGTATTGGTGGTCGTCGGTGAGCAACTTCTTTTTCGTGATGATTCCTTTTTTTCAAACGTCCAAGTTCGACTGACCGTGGCAACTCTTCTCGCAGGGCATATGCTTGCTGTCTGGCATCGCGTGGATTATATCAGACTGGAGAGAACTCACGATTTTTATTGTTCTGTCAGTCGTCCTGTACTGTGTCCTCACCGCGCGGACGCTAAAGGAAAGTCCGCGTTGGTTACTCGCGTCTGGAAAGCCCGAGGAAGCGCTGGAGAATCTCACCGCCCTCGCGAAAGGGAACGATCGAGAAATTCCTCTAGATGGTCTGCCGCCGCTGGTACGTCTTCAAGACACTTTAAGACAATTATTTGCTGTGGAGTTGACTAATGATGATATTATTCTCGCAGAAGGAGGCGTTGTTAACGGAACCAGTGACGATCAAATCGATATTGCCGTACAAGGCTTTGCGGTGCGACTCTTTTTCCTCCGCTCGTATCCGGGACGCACGTAATCCACGAGCGAGTGTCTCACACTTTACTTGACACCTCGCAGGTTCCGACTTTACGCCATGGCATTCATCTTCATGGTGAACAGCATGGTGTACTACGGACTGTCACTCAACGTCGGCTCGCTGGCGGGCTCGATATATGTGAACAGCTTTTTATCAGGCCTTGTCGAATTTCCCTCGCACGCCTTCGCTCAGGTGAGCAGCGCGAGCTTGACCGTGACATTTTTTCTTGACCCACGCACGCTTGCTTTCCTGATCGACGACTAACACCTCAAGCCTGTCGATTTTTTTCCTTTCAGTGGTCGGTGGAAAAATTTGGCCGGAAAATCACGCTGATTTTCCTGTTAGCAGTTGCCGGGATCGCGTGTTTGCTCAGCGGCTTCAATACGGTAAAATTTCGACTGGTTTTTTACTCGATGAAATTTTATTTTTACGTCTGTTTGATTTTTTTCACAGGGAACGACGCAAACAGCTTTCGCGTTACTTGGACGCTGGGGAATAACCGCGTCATTCAACATGATTTTCGTGTATACCACGGAACTTTTCCCTACCGTGGTGAGAAGTGCCGCGCTCGGTACGTGCTCGCAAGTTGCGAGACTCGGTGGAATCGCGGCACCGCAAATAATACTATTAAAACTCGTGCACCCTTCGCTTCCTTCTATAATATTTGGAGGATTCGCTGTAGCGGGGTGCGCGGCTGCAACAGTCTTACAAGAAACGAAGGGACTTATTCTGGAAGAAACGCTCGAAGGCGCAGCTCGGCAAGCGGAGGTCTCGTCAATGGATCGTGC
>MDSW01024142.1_pt1 | contig 74086 bp, 63 predicted proteins | sample 811171 | NCBI WGS metagenome assembly MDSW01 (sample SAMN05326641, study PRJNA326480) | marine metagenome | isolation source: seawater | place: Atlantic Ocean: North West | collected 2012
AACAGATATTACTGCCTCAATATCATCATCATCGATGCTCTGTTTTGCATACGGGAGAAAATCTTTTTTGTTAATCTTACTCATTTCAATTTTGTTCTATTATCAATTTTTTTAAATTGCTATCACTTAACCATTCTAAGTTATTATTACTTGAGTATTCAAAATTCTCAGAAACTGCACTTGCATCTCTGCTCTTCAGGTGAGAGTTTGACCAAAAAGCAAAAGCTGGCTCAATTACGTAACGATCTTCAAGCTCAAGAGTTGTACGCCCATCATCAATAGTTATCATTGTCTCATGTAGCTTTTCTCCAGGACGAATACCAACAACCTCATGATTAATGTCAGGAGCTAGCGCTTTAGCCAGATCAACTACTTTCATACTTGGTATTTTAGGAACAAAAATTTCTCCACCATTCATTATAGAAAGAGAAGAGAGTACAAAGTTCACTCCTTGTGCCAAGGTAATCCAAAATCTTGTCATTTCTGGATGTGTTATTGGTAAAGACTGTGCACCATTTTCAATCAAATTCTTAAAATAAGGAATAACACTACCTCTAGACCCTATAACATTTCCATACCTTACAACTGAGAATCTTGTGTCTTGAGATCCAGATATATTGTTTGCTGCTACAAAAATTTTATCAGACGCCAGCTTACTCGCTCCATATAAGTTTATTGGGCTAGCAGCTTTATCCGTAGATAAAGATATAATTTTTGATACACCCGCTCTTAGAGATGCCATTACAACATTCTCTGCTCCATGAATATTTGTTTTTACACACTCAAATGGATTGTATTCTGCAGCAGGCACTTGTTTGAGGGCCGCAGCATGAACAACTATATCTACCTCCCTCATTGCTAATTCCAGTCTTTCTAGATCTCTAACATCACCGATAAAGAAACGAACTCGGTCTTTATATTTTTCGGATATTGTCTGCTCCATTTCAAATTGTTTTAGCTCATCTCTTGAAAAGACAATAATTCGATCGGGTGCAGACTTTTCAAGGACGTGTTTCACAAATGCCCTACCAAATGAACCTGTACCTCCTGTTATCAACAAACTTTTACTATCTAAATCAGGAGTAGGTATTTCAAAAGTTCTATCCATCGTAATTTTCCATCTACAAATCTGTTTCTTAAATCAAGAAAAAATACATTTAATTTCTAGTATCGGCACCTTTTTGCTTTTGAAAAGCCTGTGCGTACCAACCATCTTCAAGGAGAAGTTTCTGGTGACTTCCCTCAGAAGTAATAGCGCCAGATTGAAGAACCACAATTTTATCGGCCATAGCAACTGTTGAAAGTCTATGTGCAATAACAATTATAGTAATATCTGTTTCTGCTCTTATTTTTAATAGAGCTTCTCTAAAGAGAGCCTCTGAATCTGCATCTTGGTTACTAGTAGGTTCATCTAATAAAAGAATTGGAGCTCGTCGAACTAAGGCACGGGCTAAATCAATTCTTTGTCTTTGCCCACCAGATAAATGAACACCACTTTCACCCAAAGTTGTGTCATAACCATTAGGTAATTCATTTATAAAATTTGCAGCATTTGCAAGTTCTGCTGCAGCCTTTACTTCATCCATTGACGCATCCGCTTTTCCGTATCTGATATGTTCGGCAACTGACACATTAAAAATCTGGGGCATCTGTGGAGCACTCGAAATACCAGAACGAAGCTTATCTAGAGCAAACTCATCAATGCTAACATCATCTAAAAGTATTTGCCCTTTGTCGGGTCGGCGAAGACGTGGAATCATATCAATCAAAGTAGACTTTCCTGCCCCAGATGGTCCTACAATTGCTGATAATTTACCTGCTGGAAAGCTAACTGAAACACCTTGCAATGCTGCTATCTCGTTTGTCTTATCATATGCAAAAAATACATTCTCAAAACGAAAATGCTTAATCAACCTTATAAAAGATTGTTCTCCAGTCATAACCTCTTTGGCGCGAGTCATCTCCTGCATCCGATCAGTTATAGAATGATGGGCAGCTTTAGTAGCTCGATTAGCTTGACGGGTACGAGCTATCTCCTTCACCATAGGCAAAAGTCTAATCACAATAACAAGGAACATCCCGATATGTTCAATTTTCAGGCCAAAATGCTCAATACTAACAAAAATTAAAACATATGCTGCTGCAATTACCATTGGCTCCATAACTACATCGACACGAGCAACAAGAGTAAAAAGGCGGTATAAAGTATCTCGTTGACGAGTTGTTAGTGTTCTCATTTGGTCACTTTCAGCTCGCTCCATACCTGCTAATCGGACTAATCTTGATAAATGTAACCGCTCTATTAAAAATGCTGACATTCTCTGGTTTGCCTGCACAACTGCTGCACCAGCAACATCAGATTTTTTCATTTGAGTACGAAGAATTAATAATGCTAATCCAAAAATAGCTATTGCTGTAAAAGTCATTGGCACAGAAAGGACGAAAAGACCGATAAGGTATATTGCAGACACGATTAACAATCCGGCTAACATAATTTCTCCGAATATATAATCTGCTGCTCTTTGCAAGTCAGTGGTAAGGTCATTGATTAAACCACCAGACTCCGCTTTATCTTGGTATGAAATATCGGCATGCAAATAATTTTCAAAGGCATCGGCACGCATGCGTGTAATCATACTTTCCTTTGCAAACGCCTGAGCTAAAAGACGAATATAAGTGAAAACTTGCCTAAGCAACAAGAAAACAAGTGATGTGACTAAAAGTGTTGCAAGATCAGGCATCAACCCAATGATTGAATAAGCATCTATTAGCCAGTTCCAATATTTATTTTCTCCTGCAAGGCTTACTAAATCTCCACCAGATTGAATAAATTGGAATACAGGCATTAAGATTATAAGACTTGAGAGTTCCATAATTGTACCTAATAAGTGAAGCGATAGAAGCAACGCCACCGTTTTTCGCGGCAGATGCATTTCTCCTGCTTCTTTTATCAAGCGTGAATACAATTTAAAATTTCCTAGCTATTATTTTTATTAAAAATATGTTTTGCATTTGCAGCTTCCAGATCTCCCGGGCAACCTACATCTGTCCAATATTCATGTATGGGAAACACTCCTATTTTTAAACCAAGCTCTTGTGCTTGATTTAATAAACTCGGCATGTCCAAAACTTTTCCCTCAGATACTATTGATCGAACTTCTGGTGAAAGATAATAGATTCCTGCAGCAACAAAGTTTCTAATAATGGGCTTTTCATCTATTCCTGAAAAAACTCCATCAACGCTAGTTTTTATTACTCCAAAAGGTACTTTCACTTCATGATGGGCCGCAGCAATAGTTACCATCAAACCGTTTCGTATATGAAAATCATGCAGAGATGCCAAATCAACTTTACTTATCACGTCCCCGTTCATTACCAAAAATGGGGCACCACCGGTATCAGGTAAATTACCAATTGCACCTGCAGTATCAAGAGGCACTTTTTCTTCTATTAATATAATTTTTGATTTCCAATTGCCCTTATCTATAAAATCTTTAATTTTCGATGACTGATAGTGTACAGATATAAAAATATTTTTCACTGAAATAGACTCCAAACTGGCTAACACATGCCCTAAAATAGGCTGTCCACCAACAGTTAAAAGAGGCTTTGGCATGTGTTTTGTTTTTTCCCCCAACCTTCTACCGTAGCCCCCTGCCATAATTAAGGCATGAGATATTCCTATATCTGGACTCTTTACTAAAACCTCTTCAACTATTCCTCTATCATTAAGTATTGGTAGAAACGTGCGAAGTCTCTCATCACCCACTAAAGAAAATCTATTTTCCTCTAAACTTCCCTTACGACCAGAAAGAAACTCTCGGTGCATAGAGAGTTCAACTTTACTTTCAAGCGTCTGACCACTAAGTAAAGCCCTCCTAATGTCACCATCAGTAAGAGTCCCAAGTAATTGACCACTAGAATTAACAACTAGCTGAAATACATATTCTGTAGAATTTAACCTAGCTAAGGCTTCTTGAATTGTATCATTAGGGGCACATAAATATTCATTTAGATCTGTTAAGCTGATCATTTAAAGTTAACCTTTCATGTTAACCAACCACGGCGCATCAACCACTTACCTAAACGAAGTCTAAACCATCGGGTTGCAGGAAAGTGCGTTGGTTCACCTCTATAAGGGTCTAAATGCTCATGGTCTGATATTATTGTTGGGTCACAAAATGAGTGCTTAACACTAAAAGTAATTACGCGGTTAGTTGCAGTAATTTGCAACTGGCCACTCCACCTTATCTCATCTTGATTTAAAAGAGATTCTAGAGAGACTAATCTGCTGCTATGAGGGGGAACCCGTATCCTCTCTATAGAGCGATGGTCAGCTGTAATGATTTCAGCCTTTAACGGTTTACGGTATGGATTTATAAATATGATACTCTCTCCATAATCCCGTTCACGGTCGACTCTCGCCACTGCATAACCATCAATATATTGTCCATACTCTGCAATCTGTGAAATCACAGGAGGGGAAGCATAAAGGTAAGCATTGTCAGAAAAAAATGACTTCTTTCCTGGCTTAGAGTAAATGGAATAAAATGGCAAAACATTATTAGATCTGAACAATGGCTTTTCATCTTCAATTCGGAAACTATTTTCCAAATATCCACTAACCCCAGGTTCTAGTTGGTCTTTCCAAATAAATGGCTGTGAATTCCCACCTATTAAGTCACCGTCAATAAATTCATGATTTTGCTCAAGAGACTCAATACATTTACCTTCTGAAAAAATTGAGATTTTCTGAATTACACGCCCGTTACCGTCTAATAAATTTTTGCAAACTTTATCGAATGGGCTAGCCACCAAGCAATCGTATCCAGATGGAAGCGATGAAATACTTGGAATCATATAAGAATAAGCCAAAGAATTACCTATGATCGATTGAAAAGCGGTCTAACTGAGGGGTTCCACATAAAAGATATACTCGGCAAGAACGCTCCGTACTTATTTTTACTGAGAAAGGTCTATCTTCAAGTCTCGCAGTCAATGCATCTCCACAATTAATCTCAAAAATTTCTGTCCCCCTTGAACTTATTTGCAGGCTTTCAACATTTTTTGTTTTGATACTCGAATTATATAACTCGAAAGGCCAAGATATTTTTGCTGACTGGGGTTTATGAAATGTATTGAGTAATATGAGAAAAATACGCTGATCTAATGGCTTGTTTTGTATTGTAAACCACGTGTCACCTGGGCCAACATCCCCCTGGGCATGAAGGGCACACGCTCCAGCTTCTGCAAGAATTTCAAATTGTGGACGTATTGTACCCCTCATAGCTGGAAACTTTGCATACGTATTTATATAAGCTGCTCCAACGACAAGTGGTTGTGACTCAAGTTTTAGATATGTGTCTAGGCGTAGTTTTAATTCTTCACCTAAATCTATTTTGATTTTATCTTTAAACAGAAAACTTCCATCAGTGGCTCTTATCTCTATGGAAGAAGTTATAGGAGCACTTTTTCGCTCTCGAAATAAAAGGTCGTGGTTGGTAATTGTAAGCCAAGTTTCAATGTTATCCCCCTTAATAATAGGAATAAAATTTGTAGGTGCCCAGGCAATAGGTGGGGTTATAGAATCTAGAATTTTGTATATATGCTGCTTAGTAGGAATAACACCTAACTGCTTTAAATTATTTGTCTTATCGTCGCTGTTAAAGTGCTTTGGATTTCGTGACTTTGCCTCTACAAAAAAGTATTCTAAGTCTAGTAAACAAGCAGTACAAGTACTTCCAGCGCTAGTTTCTCTCAGTAGGGCAGAAAAACTTTGGGTCTTCATTCTTCCTAATGTTTTTTCAAAATCAGAAAGTTTTAAATTAGCACAAGCACATATTATTTGATTTGAATCATTATTTACATTAACTGAAAGATCAGCTTTATCCTCAAAAGACATCACTGTATCCATATATTTTTTTTCTTTTTTCTTCATAAACTATATGCGAATAATATTCACTATCTAGGAGAAGGAAGATTTTTTTCTAAAGTTTTTAGTAAAGACTCAGCTACCATCCAATCATATGCATTATCAACATCTATTGATCTTAGTAGGTCAGTAATTAAAGGGTATATTTTCCCCGCAAATAAGCTGTGATCCCTTCTTAGAGCTTTGGTGCGAGTTAAGTACACAGCTCCATTAGGAAAGTAAACTTTATTTATATCTTCTAGACTAATCGGTTCGGCATAACTTTCAGTATTTATATTATAAATATGGTTTGTTGAAAGTTTTAAGGGGGACATAGAAATCACGCTATCTATATTTTTTCTGCTTTGAAGACACTCTAGGGCCTCAGTTAACATTTTTTCATTACGGAATGGTGATGTTGGCTGCAATATCATAACCATATCTGGATCAGTCCCATTTTTGTTTTTAAACCAATCAAGAGCATGAATTACCGCATCTATTGTGGGAGATTTATCTGTAGAAATATTATCTGGACGCATGAATGGGACCTGCATTCCTTCCTTAAGTCCCTCGTCAGCAATTAATTTACTATCAGTAGATAAGATTAATGGTCCATTAATTTTTGATAACCTTACAACATCAGCAACTCTCTTAATTAGAGTTCTACCACCAAGATTTTTTATATTTTTGTTGGGCAAACGCTTCGATCCACCACGTGCAGGAACCAACATCATCAGAGGAATTTTCAAGAGGCTATATCCTCTGTGATATTTTTAACCCTCTTTCTAAGTCGCCAACCATCTGTCCCCTTCTTCCATAGATGTGGGGAACGAAAACTATCTGCAATATCAAAGAATTCTTGCCTATCCATATCAAGATATTCTAAAAATTCTAGAAAATTCTTTTCGGGAAATTCTTCATCATATCGATGTACAAGAGATACCCCCTCCTCACGATTTATGTGATCGTTTCGAATCTCCTGACTAGCATCGTATGTTGCTCTTCCTATGCCAAATTTTACTAATGTAGTCCAATAATGATATGGATCAGTTTTGTCATCTATAGAGTTGTATTTTGAATATGTACCCTCTGTTCTATCCTCATTAGCTAAAAAGCCTACATGTTCTGATGCATAATAATAACATTCCTGTGGTATCCACTTTAAATAAAACCCAAGATAATGAACCTCAATACCAGCACCTAGAAGAGCATCTAACTCTGCGGGCATGTAAGGTTCCATTTGTCCTTTCTTAATCCCAAAGCTTGGAAGATCTTTCATAGATACACCGCCGAAGTAAAGCTCATCATTCGCATTAACCTGAGTGGAATAATAGGAAGCGTCCCTTACTGCATTTTTGTTATCTGCAGCAGGGTTTCCATACTCTGCCTCATTTTCTCCATAGAAAACTAACGGGATACCCATTTTAATTGCCATTTTTGGTGCATAATTTTTTTGTCCAAAGATAAATGGTTGAAATGGGTGGAGAAGGTTGCGAAACGCTAACTGGGTTAGCTTTCTATGTACTTGTCCGTCTGGGGTGAAAAGATAATTGTCAAAGCCACCCTTATGAATCCATGCTTGATGATTGTGCCACCCAACTTCAGAATACAAGTGCGGTGCCCATGTAACAGTTAAGGGATGCATGTCAAACTCTCTCTTTAAAACCATTGCGGCGTAGATAGAGTCTTTTCCGCCTGAACCGGGAACTAGACAATCATAAGAGCCGTTCCGTGATCTATATTTATCACATAGCTCAGATAAAACAGCACGGCGCTCATCCCAATCAACTATTTTACTTTTTCTCTCAGCTACCCTACACGCATCACATATTCCCTCTGAGTCAAAATTAATAGTTTCTTTCTTTGAGTTCTTGGTATGCTTGAATTCAACAGATGAGGAGGGTCTCTGATTTGAAATTACACACCTTTTACAATAAACCACGTTGCCTGGAAGCCCATACTTTATTTCTAGATCGCCTTCATCAGGATCTCGAATAAAGCGACTTCCCGTCTCTGAAATATATTCCTCAGTTTCAATATTTTCTGTCATTATATGAATTCTTTGCTTAGAAATTTATCTATTAACTTTAACCCGGAAGGACCACTTTTTTCTGGATGAAATTGAACACCTAAAATATTTTCTGAATAAATAGCTGCAGGTATATCTACACCATTAATATGTGTCGTAGCTGCTATATGTTTTGAGCAATGAAGTGAAGGAGCATAGGAGTGAACAAAATACATCCAATCATTAGAATTTAAATATTTTAAAATTGGCACATTAGGTCTGATAGCTAAGGATCTCCATCCTACATTTGGGACTCTAACTTTTGATTGAGAATTCATTTGCAAACTAGGCAGTTTAATCACCTTACCCGGTATTAAGCTGAGACCAGAATGGCTGCCAAACTCTTCGCTTTTTTCCAATAGTAATTGACACCCAACACAAATACCTAGTAACGGTATCCCTTTATTAACCGCCTCATGAAGAGGGTCAATAATTTTACGTTCCCTTAAACTAATCATAGCATCCCCAAAAGCTCCAACTCCGGGGAGAATCAACCTAGTAGCAGAAATAATCTTTAATGGATCATCCGTAACTATATATGACTTTTCAAGCATGTTTAAAGCTTGGCTCAAACTGAATAAATTGCCTCTGCCATAATCTACTATAACTATCATGGCATTACCTCAGGTCTGATTAAAATACCTGCTTCTTTCAATGCTCTACGAATATCAAGTGGTGAATAATGTTCATAGTGAAATATACTTGCGCAAGCAACTGCGTCCAGATCGTCTGTTTTTACTGCCATAATTATATCTTCTGGGCTATTAGCTCCACCACAGCCTATAACCGGAATCTCGACTAGGCTTCTTACCTGTCGAAATAGTTCATGATCAAAGCCACGACGGGTTCCCTCTGAATCAACAGAAGTTAATAGCAGCTCTCCGGCACCAAGTTTTTCAGCTTCAACGACCCAATCTAAAACATTTAAACCTGTTCGCTCCCTACCATTATCTGTGAGAGCTTCCCATGTTTTTTCCCCTCGTTTTTTTGCTTCAACTGATACAACTACACATTGACTTCCAAATGTTTCTGCAGACTCTTGGATAAATTTTGGATTTGCGATAGCTGCTGTATTAATTGCAACCTTATCCGCACCAGAACGTAGTGCTGCTACAATATCATCGATAGAACGAATTCCTCCGCCAACCGTCAATGGGACAAAGATATCTCGGGCCGCCTCCTCAACTATAGGTAAAATATTATTACGACCATAGAGTGATGCTACGCTATCCATGTAGATAATTTCATCAATACCATTTTCATAATATTTTCGCGCCATTGACCCCGGTTTGCCAACAATCCGAAGACCCTCAAGATGAATACCTTTTATTACGTTATCACCCTTAATATCAAGTCTTGCTATTAGACGAGGAGCTAGCAATTTACTTCCTTTATTCAGTCATTAGTTTCTAATAGCAAAAGCAATAAAACCATTTCCTAAACACCAATCAACTTATGCTTATGTGAAGGAGTATTATATCACCCTCAAAATCACCAAAATCTATTAAAAAAGTAGGTCTTAGCTTGCTATTAGATAAATAATTTATTTTAGAGAATAGAGTAGAATCAGTCATATTAGATTTTTGGGAATTCTTTGGAAAATTTCTCTTTATATTTTGTCACAAGATCTTGCCGAACAAATATTGCATCACCTGAATAGTGCTTATATCCAGGATAATGTTCCCATTCAGCAATCAGCTCATAGCCAGCTGATTTCATGACTGAAGTTATAGATTTTTGATTTTCTTTACCGTTTAACTCTATTGCCCACGAACTTACACATCTATTCTCCAGTAGCCTTTTTGCACCTTCTAAAACGTGGTTCTCAAATCCGTCAACATCAATTTTAATATGGGAGGGCTTTGGTAGACCTAGATCCCAATACATCCCATCAAGTGATACGGACATAATCCATTGATGACATAATATGGGCTGATCCTGCCTGCCTCCCCTATCGTAATCTTCTGGTTTTCCAACTGAGTTGCGATTCACACCAGGAATAGGACCATGATGCATGTAAAGTTTTCTGTGACCCATTTCAGAATCACATCCTGCCTGAAGAAGTTCAAAACTATCTCTTTTTGATACACCTTGAAGGACTACTGTCTTAAGAATTGTCTCAACACTTGGGGTAAATGGTTCAACAAACACTATTTTGCTATTCCAAAGATGGTTAACCAAAAAACCTTCTAGACCATTAGATGACCCTATATCATAGAGTACGCTGCAATCATCGATAACGTTCATCCATGTATAAACAACATCTTTTTTCCCATGTTTTCCAAACTGATAATACCGCCTGAATTGTCTGTAGGATCTTACTGGAACACTCAACGGCTTATTATAAAATTTCCTAGTTGCAACCCAATCTCCAATGCGATTATCAAAATGCAAACGCCCTTTTAGTTTTATTTTAAATAATGTGTAGTCACGAACCTTGTGCCAATATGGTCTTAAAAGTCTCCTTATCGGATTAGGTAAAAGATAACCTATTAAACTAGCAAGTGTCATTTTAACAGGGACGCCCTAACTTTCATTCTTAGATGTTTTAAATAAAAAGCATTATCTACTAAAAATTTAATAACTCGAAAAGAATTTGTTTTTCTGATCTTAGACCACTTATAATCATCAAAAGGTACAGTAAAAGTTGCACCTGCAGCTCCTAATACACGTAATTGTTTTTTACTTAAACTATTTATATCACAGCTCCAAATTGGTAGAGGTGTAACTTGGTTATAGCCAAAAACATCTGTTCTAAAATAATCAACTAAAATTACGGTTCGATCTTTTTTAGAAGGATGGTCTGGACCATGGAAACCTCTGTCATCAAAAAGAATTATATCTCCTTTCTTTCCATCTAAACGGACTTTACGAGCAATAATATCTTTTTGCATATCCTCGGGGTATTCTGCTAAACGTTGTCCATATGGTGACCCTAAGTTATGAGTCCCCTCACAGTATGTAAAAGCCCCTTCCGAAGTATCATGTAAATAAATTGCAGCACCAACTCCCAAGGGTTTTTGCATAAGGTTCGAAGTGACAGGAGAGGTTTCTTGTTTTGTTTTACGCCAGCCCACAGAAAAATCAGAATGCATAGGAAAATAGATATAGTTCATTCCACGATCGGCTTTTAAATTAGTTTCAGCTAAAATACATTCAGCCCCCATGTAAATTTCTATTAGATCTATGATTTGTTCATTAGCAATAAGGTCATATACTGGCTCACCTAAAAATGTTGGTAACAAAACCTTCTTCTGGTGGTCTGCACGAAAATATCCCCAAACTCCCGCAACTGAGGGTTGGGATAAAAAGTCTGCTGCTCTCTTTATAACTTTATCAATTGAACTTTGGGGCAGAACACCTCGCAGTATTACAAAGCCTTGCTCATGCAAAAGCTTCACGACCTCTTGAATATCAGGTTTTTTGCCCTCAATTATGCTTTTATTTAGTATATTTGAGGGTTTGTTATGTTTATTTTTTATTAAAGTATCTTTATTCATATTTTTTGACCCCAAGAAATTCTTGAAGATCTTTGATACTTAAGTTGAAACAAATTCTCATATATCCAATAAAAAATACTAGCATATTTTTTACTTAATCAATTCCTCAAACTCTTAATTTAACTAGGAGTATAATTATTTTTGATAGTATTAGTTAAAGACTCAAATAATGCTATTCCAAGATCCTCTGAGTCTGGATAACTTTTTGGATCAACAGTTATATCATGCATTGCAGACAACATAAATTGGCTTTCCTTTGCAAAACTTTCTCGCTCTTTCGAGTTGTAAGAAATTAAAGTTCTTAGGTTTTTACGCACCTCAGAAAAATCCGTAGAAACAATAACATGTGGTAAATAACCAAAAAATAAGGAAGGACTAAAGGCTAAAACTGGAACACCAAACGCTGCCGCCTCAAATGCACTTCTGCCTATAAGGGACACTACAGCACGTGCATTCTTTATTAATGGTAAAGCAAAATCACTTGGGTCAATTAAGATCACGTTTGGCATAGTATCCATCATCTTATAAAAACTTTGATGCCTATATCCTAAGGCAGGCACATGGTCCTTAACAACCAAATATGTACCAACTGGTAACTCTTTTGATACTTGATGAATGATTGATATTTGATCAAAAAATTCAGGAGTCTGCGCCGATAAAAGAACCTCCGGCTCCATTTGAAGGGCCAAAAAAACATATGGTTTTTTTGAATTAATAAGGACCTCTGACTTCACACCATTCGCAGCCAACATTTTATAAATAGATCGTCTACGAAAATGGAATTTTATATGCCTCCAAGGACTATAGCCAAACTTTGTCACTTTATCATAGCGACGCATGTGCCAATAAACTGTGCGTATAAGTATAAGTAAAGTAGCTCTCCCCAAGTTAAAGAATCTGATACTAGAGGAAAAGTTTTTTCTTATTTGTAAATGGAAGGGGGGGGGTTGTAAAATGTCTGATAAATGTGCTCGATCTGCATTTTTGTTTTCTTCATGCTGAACCTGGAGCCAATGTGTATTAACCTTCATTCCATCCCGCCAAATCAAGCGATCATGCAGGAATGAATATCCCAGACATCTAGTCATAACTCCTAGACCCTTAGCTATATCACAGACTACACGTCTTCCATTTAAAACAAATGAGATTTGATGCCTTTTGAATATTTCTTCAACACCCTCATAAATGGCTACAAATTGACTTACCCATTCCTCATATTCCTGATTAGTTTCAACACGTGTATATGGAAAAGTGGAACAACCTGTAAAATAAAGGCGCCTATCAGCTAAGTTGTAATGAAACACTGTATCATAACGCTCCTCAATCGCTTGAGCTCTAACCCATAAATCCTGATTTTTGTTAGGAAGAACATGCAACATTTCGGAGGTGCTATAAACCGCATCAAATATTCCAGTCTTCATCAATGGACTAACATCTTGAGAAAAGCGCACTAAGCCAATTATCTTAATTCCATTTTCTTTTTTTAATAACTTAAGCATAGGCATCATGAATTTCCGCTCATCACCTATAGCTTCAAAAAATATACAGTTACCCAGTTCTGCTTTTAACATTCATTCTCCAATCGAAATCAACTTTTCGTAATTGAATTTGCTAATTAACTTAGTAATTACTGGGTAAGTCATCATTCTTCCCAAGGATCAATGAATTCTTGCAAATCATTAGAAAAATTTTTGGTTAATAAACGATTGCGGTCATAATTATTGGTAACTACTTTTGCTACACGCGCACCAGAACAACCGTCACCATAAATAAAATTTGCACTATATCTCTTTGGTATTGTAATCAGTTCTTTCAGTATATCTTCGGGTTTGGCTGGCACATCTATAACATTAGAGCCATGCTGACGACCATCTTGTCGTTGACCTACATTAATTACCGGAAGACCAAATAAACCTGCCTCAACTATACCACTTGATGAGTTTCCCACCATTACATTGGCTTGACGCAATACATTTGGGTATAAATTGTTACCAAGACTTTCAATAAATATAGTTTCGTTGGTCTGATCAATAAATTGGGTTATAAGCTTTCTAATTTTTTGTGAACCAGGATCAGCATTAGGTGCAGTCACTATAGTCGGTGCTGGATGTTGTTCAAGAGCAGCAAAAACAGACCGAGCTGGAGTTAATGGATCTGGAGAATTTGTTTCAGCGTGCACGGTGACGATTCGTAAACCCTCTAGTGATGGCAATCCAATAGATTTAGCCAACTCTTTTGAACTAATCACTTCAGCATTTAATAGAGTATCTAAGCCCGGCGCTCCTGTTACATGAATACGCCAACATTCTTCGCCCATTCTAGAAATAATAGAAGCTGAAGATGAATTAGCAGAACAATGTAGGTGTGACAATTTCGAAATAGCATGCCTAAGTCTGTCATCTATAGCACCATATGAAAACTCTCCACCATGCAAATGAACTAAAGGGATATTAAGTGCACTAATTCCAAAAGCTGCTGCCATCATCTCTAGACGATCACCAATAATCAGAATACGATCTGGTTCTATTTTAACAGCGAGGTCTATAACATCGGAAACAATCGCACCTAAAGAAGAACCAATACTTTCGTTTTCTTGCCCTGCGATATTTGCACCACAAAAATGTGCAATTGCCCTACTTGGAAGGATAATTTTATCTAAACTATTAGTATTTTTTATATGTTCACCAGTTAGTATTACATGTAGCTCTGTTTGTATGTTCTTAAGAAGAGATTTCCAAACCGGTGTTAAAATACCAACATCAGATCTACCGCAAGATATACTTAAAATCCTCATAATCAGCTTTTATCCATAAGATCTGATGGATATATTGGTAAGTCTGCAGTTTTTTCTTGCTTTAATATTCGACCAGCTGGATTTTGATCTGGGGCTAAGCCATATCCTGGTCGCTTTAAAATAATGTCATCATCTGTCAATCGGATTCCTGCCTTAATATCTCTTTTTAAATGCCAACTCCGACGCACTAATAGTGCAACTTCTTGCTCACTTTCATTAGGTTCTTTGATTCCATTGCCCAGAGATTTTTCTATTTCACGTAATTTTGAAATCATTTCGATTAACTCGTCTGGCTCTAAGGATGCTTGATGATCTGGTCCGGGCAACTCACGATCCAAAGTAAAATGTTTTTCAATTATACAAGCACCGAGGGCAACAGCAGCTAGAGCTATATGATTACCAACAGAATGATCTGAAAACCCAACTTTAACATTGAACTTATCCTTCATGGTACTCATTGCTCTAAGATTTATGGTATTTGGTGGCGCTGGGTATAAAGAAGTACAGTGTAGTAATGTTAAATCAGATACTTTTTCATTCTTTAGTAACCGCACTGAATCTCTAACTTCTCTTTCTGAAGCCATACCGGTAGAAACTATCATTGGTAAATTAAATTTAGCGAGAGAAATCAAAAGAGGTAAATTAGTTAAATCTCCAGATGAAACCTTAATTCTATCCATTCCATATTCAATTAAGTACGGTACAATTTTAGATTCAAATGGAGTAACTAAAAAACCAATTTTTTCTTTTATGCATATTCCTGCAATTTCTTCAAAGTCTTCAAGGGATAACTCTAGTTTACTAAGCATTTCTTTCTGACGAATCGCACCAGTATTCTTTTTTTGATATTCTGCTGCTTGTGCACTTTCTGACACTAAAGCATCAGTCCGAAAGGCCTGAAATTTGATATAGCTTGCTCCAGATTCCGCTGCAACACAGACCATTTCCTTAGCACGCCCTAGGTCTCCATTGTGGTTAACTCCAGCTTCAGCAATAACTAAAACGTTTTTTGTAATTATTTTGACTCCGAAAAACGAGTCAATGCTGGAATTAAAGTATCAGCATCGACTTTACATTGTGGTAATACAACAGACGAGGCACCTATCATTGAGTTACTGCCTATATTACTACCACCAAGAATTATAGCACCTGGAGCAACATGAGCTCCTTCGTCGATGATGCAATCATGCTCGATTAAAGCTTTTGAATTAATGATTACACCTTGACCGATTTTTACTCCTGGCTGAACTATTGCTCCAGCTAGAACTATTGCTCCTAGACCAATTTGGGCACGACAACTAACATGCGCCGTTGGATGCACAATAGGTGGAGCCTTGTGCCCTTTTGATACAAATGTCTTTAAAAGGATATTACGTTGTTTTAACTGTTTTGTATTTATACCACCTATCCCCATAACTATTGGCAAATTTATATCTAATGTTGCTTCATCTGATTCAACACGGTCGGCGTTTAGCCAAGGTGAAGGGCGGGGGTCTATGTATAACTTAACTTCGCCGATAAGAAGATTTGCTGCTTCCACTACAGCCTGTGCATGCCCTCCCGCACCAATTAATAAATAGCCCGGCTTAGCTGCATCATGAATTGTTTTTTTCACCTTAATAGCTCCACTCACTTAACGCAGAAATTACCCTGGATTGATCCTTTTCAGTCAAAGATGAGCTACATGGTAGTGATACAACATTCCCAGATAGACTTTTTGAAACACCATTTAAAAAACATGGAGCACCTGCATATGGTGGTTGTGCTGACAATGACCTCCAAAAACTTCGTGACTCAATATTATGGCTATGTAGAAACCTGATGAGACTTTCTGATGCATCTTCACTTGCGCATGCTAATGAGTATAACCAACAAGAACTTTCTCCCCAGTCCATAGATGATAGTGCTTTCATATGATCGTATTTCTCAATTGCTGTATCATACCGCGAAGCAATTTTTCTTTTTGCATAGATCATTTCATCCATTCTCTCCAACTGGGCGAGCAACAATCCAGCATTGATATTTGTCATACGGTAGTTATATCCGATTGACTCATGCTTATAGTCTGTTCCAACTCGCGCCTGACCAGATAATTTTCTTAGGCGTAAAGCATGATCATGTGAATTTGTTAGAATCATTCCTCCTCCACCTGCTGTAATTGTCTTGTTACCATTAAAACTTAGGATGGAAAAATCACCAAAGGACCCTATAGGATAACCTTTATACTTAGCTCCAAAAGCGCCTGCAGCATCTTCAATTAACGGCACACCTGCTGATTTACTAATAGCAACTAAGGGTTCTAGTTCAGCAGGATGTCCAAGTGGATGCACAACTATTATTGCAGCAATCCTTCCTGGTGGATGAGTTATAATTTTTTCAACTATTTGTGGGTCTAATGATAGGCTTTGGCTTCCTATATCAGCAAATACTGGTATGCAACCGGCATGATAAACAGCGTTGGCGGTACCTGCAAAAGTCCAGTCAGGGATAATAACATAATCTCCAGGTTGTGGATCACATGCCATTAAAGCTAGTTGAAGGGCAGTGGTTCCATTGACTGTCGCAACTGCATTTGACCTACCTAGTAAATTTCTAATTATTTCTTCACATTCAGTAATAAAGGGTCCCGCAGATGATACCCAATTAGTTTCAATACATTTTTGTAAATATGCTAATTCATTACCCCGTAGATCGGGAACAGCAAGAGGAATACGATTTTGATCTAATATAGTTTCTCGACTCACTTAGCTCCCCTTAAATCAAATATTTCTAACCTCTCAGTTTTAAGCATATGAATCATTTGATTTTTCACAGAATTAATTTTTTCATCCTGAACTAAGTTATCTAATTCTCGTGGATCTTTGATTTTATCGTATACTTTTTCAATATGAAGCTTCTTACCTTGTAATACAGCCATCATCTTATGGCTTGGTGTTGTAACAGTAAAATAGATATCCCTGTAAATTAGGTCTGAGTCTCCATGTCCACAACTTTCTGAAATAACAAAATCTCTCCCACCCTTTAAAGCACTCACTCCCTTAAAGCTTACGTCTGGAGTTATATTCAGAGCATCTATAAAAGTAGCAGTAACACCCATGCTATCTATCATACCCACTTGTAATGAGTCTTTGGATGAATTGCATAAAAGCATCGGCACTTCTATATCTTCGTAGTGAGTTCGTGTCCCAATTTGTAATTTTTCTCGGGGGCTTTCAGCATAATAGAGACCATGATCTCCAGTAACTACAATTAATGTATTATCGAATTGACCTGTTTGTTTTAGTGTTTCAAGAAGATGGCCTAATAATTCATCAACATACATAATAGCAGTATCATATAACCAGCGCCGTTTTGTATGACCACGTATTCGTGCATAAAACCACCGTGGTAAATATTTAAATCTGTAAATTAAGTGAAAAGGTCGACTTATTGAACGACAATCATGAACATCCATCATATGCATATGAATAAACCAACGCTGGTCTACTCTAGCTTCTACTAAATTACATAGTGGCTTGATAATATCACCAAAAATCACAGGAAAATGTGACATGGCGAGAAATGGCCAAAGTGTTTGCTTGGCAATCCACCTCCGAGTTCTCCACCTAATGGATTCTTGTGCGCGACGGAAAAAAAGCCTCAAGCCTTTTGGTCTTTGCTGCCCAAGAAAGCGCCAATAAATACCTGGAGCAACTTTCCTAATTTTTGCTATTACTTCAGAGGGATTTTCTTCTAATAATTTTAACTCTGCTGAACAGCCCGCTGCCACTTTTTCGTTGATACGATTTAATATTTTAGGCCATATTGACCTATCATGGTTTGAGATAGAATCCCTTATACCTCTGAGTAACAAACCTAATTCTTTGGCTACTAAAGCCTCAGACTCATCTTTATCAATATTGTTTTTTTTATCAAGTTGATATCTTAATGTCCTGCCAATACGTTGTTCTAATAAGAGTCGAAAGTCTGATGTAGTACAAACGTTATCAAACCCCCTAGAATATCCTGTTGAAATACCCAGTTGATTACAACTTGCAACCAGATGAGTTTCAAATCCTTCTTTCTTGAGACATTCTACAAAACTTTGGGGCCTTTCTCTAATACCATTATCATAACCTCCGTAGTCCAGTGGGTAGGTTAATGAAAATAAAGATGGCATAACAAACTGCGTAGATTGGGCATTGGTAACTACTTTTTGAACGATTCCTCTGCTCGCAATTCGAGCAAGGTTAGGAGCAATAATTTCCCTTGATTTAGCATCTTCAAGTACATCAAAACGTAAAGAATCAATGAGAAGAAATAGTGCCTTTTGTTTCTGCATAAAAGATTAAACCTATTTAACTTGAATTTTTATTATTATCCCAATCGAGATTGGTTCTTAAATGTTCAATCGAATTTATTTGCACTGCATTCATTCGATTACCAGGATGGGGATAAGTAACACCAGTTGTAAGGATAAGATCCTGATCAACTAGGAGCTCACGTTGCCATAACATTTCAAGAATTTCCCCAAAATGATTTGTACTTTCCTTTGGAAAAGGATTATTACTATATATACCCTGTGTGCCAGGAAAAATATTAAAGCTCCGAGCTGCACTTTCATCATCACTTACCGCTATTATTGGCTGTGCAGGTCTATGTACAGCTATCATTCGGGCAGCAAATCCCGAGCGGGTTATTGCAACAATCTTTGTAATTGGTAATGCACGGCATAGCATGTTGATAGCCTGTCCCATCACCTCTGGAATTGCCTCACCTACATCTGGAGATTCATCGTTCAATTTATTTTGCACAAATTCTTCAGAAGATAGAGCTATACTTTTCATCAAATCAACAGATTCGATTGGATAACTACCAATTGCAGTCTCGCCAGAAAGCATTGTTGCAGCACAACCATCTAAAACTGCATTTGTAATATCACTAACTTCAGCTTTAGTGGGAAATGGGTTTTCAATCATAGTATGCAACATTTCTGTAGCAATGATCACAGGCTTTCCATACTTTGATGCCGCATCGATAATTTGTTTTTGACAAAGTGCGACATCAAATAAACTTGTTTCAACTGAGAGATCACCGCGATCTACCATGATTGCGTCAGCTTCTCGGGATATTTCTTCTACTTTGTTAAGTCCGCCTTGGTTTTCGACTTTTGCTACAATTCTTGGGGAGCTTCCTTCTATAAGATCGCGAAATGATTTGATATGATCAGCAGATTCAACAAAACTTAAACCAATAAAATCAACGTTTATATCGCAAGCAAACTCTAGCATTAGTTTGTCTTTAGACGTAACTTCAGGAATATTAAGTGGTACAAAAGGAACATTTATACCTTTAGCACTTTTGAGTTTACCCTCATTATTTGCTTTACAATAAATATCTTGCCCCTCTACTCGCATGACAGTGAAACGTAGAGTTCCATCATCGGCAAGAATTGTATGATTTGGCTTTATAAACTTATGAAGAGAGCCATAATTTACAGGAACTTTGATCTGGCCTTTGTAAGTTATATCTGTAGTTAATATGATTTGTTCTCCAGCTTTAAATTCTGGCTCATGTATAAGCTGACATGTGCGAATTTTTCTACCTGGAATATCAAGCAATATAGGAACATCTGGTAATACAGAGCGAATGATTTGCACGGCCTCTCGATGCCAATTTAAATTATTATGAGAGCCATTTAGGCGAGCAACGGTCATTCCCCGTTCAAACATTTTAAGCATTTGCTTAGGATCTAATGTTTGCGGTCCTATAGTACAAACTATTCCTGTTCTAGATTTCATCTACTCATCCATAAAAAGCTTTATATCACGGAGGGAATTTATAACTTCATGACGCATTAATTTTGAGTCGGGAAGTTTGCCACCTAACAAAATTTGTCGCATATCTGATCCGTTTATTAATTTAACTGCCTCACTACCAGAATGTGGACATGTTTTTTCTGTAACAACATCGTCGCAAGTTTCACAAAAATATGGTCCGCTTAAACATAAGATTTCAATCCCAAGCTGTCCTTCAAATTCACATGCAAGTTTATGCGCATCATATTGCCCATACCATTCTCCAACACCCGCATGATCTCGACCAACAATAAAATGAGAACATCCATAATTACGTCGAATTATGGCATGAAATATAGCCTCCCGTGGACCGGCAAATCTCATAAAGGTTGATAAAGTACCTAAAATCACCCGGTTTTTAGGAAAAAAACCATTAATTAAAGTCTCATACCCTGACAATATTGCCTCTGGTGTAAAGTCACCCGATCTTCGTTGACCTATTAAGGGTTGAATGAATAGACCATCAGCAGATTCTAACGCAACTCTTTGAAGATACTCATGAGCTCGATGGGGCACGTTACGTGTTTGAAAACCTACCACACGCTTCCAATTCCTTTCTGCAAACTTAGAGCGGGTGTCTGCCGGAGTTAACTTGTCATGCCAAATCCCGACATTTACACGTTGCAATAGCTTAATAGACCCACCAACAAAAACTTCTTTTAATGAAAAAAAATGTTCTACACCTGGGTGAGATATATCTTCTGTACCAAAGATAGTTTGCGATACGGCATTGCGATCACAATTATAAAAATCATTTGGTGTTAGCTGCGCTACAACAGTGCCCTCATGAATAAGCTCAACAGGGGTTCCTATAATCATTTGATTTGCTGTATCTTTATCAATATCTAAAATTACTGGAAGAGTGAAAACATCTCCTGAAGGAAGACGCATATTTTCAACAACTGAGCGGAACTCAGTTTCATTCATAAATCCTGATAAAGGTAAAAAAGCTCCTACCCCTATCTTCTCAACCTCTAAATATTGAATAAGGTTTATGTTTATACGGACATAGGATATCACTGTTAACCTAAACCTCTAATGTAAGCATTTGAGCGCAAAGATTTTTTATTCTTGATGCTATAGTTGTAGGATTCTCAATTAGTGTTGCATCAACTTTCATATCTGACTTGGCAGGCTCATGCCAAGGTATGTCTATGCCAACAACGTTATTTATCTTTCCTAATTTTGCACCTTCATAAAGCCCCTTAGAGTCTCGTTCCTGAAGAAAGCCTATTGATGCCTGAACATATACTTCAAAGTATTTTGAAAAGTTCTGACGATTCCAATTTAATAAATCTGGGTGAGAATATAATGCAGCAACAATTACAAGCATATCTGAGCTATCTAACCATTTAGCAATTCTCTGCAATCTATAAATTTGTTTTTTTCTTTGTGATTCTTCATAACCAAGGTCATTACCAAATAAAGTCCTTACCTCATCGCCATCGACAAGAATTGTTTGAGGTAAATCTGGCTTTAAGGTCTTTAATAGGGCTTTAGCAATAGTAGTTTTACCGGCCCCTGACATTCCTGTAATCCAAATAATCATGGCATAAAAAAAACAATATTTATTTGATATAGATTAACAAAAAAATTTAAGAAAGATGTGTCTAATTGATAAAAATAATTATTCACAATACAATGCCTGTCTGGACGCTATATACCTTTGCATGCTATTAGCGCTTTTATGTCTGAAACAATATTTGAATCTTATACGAACAAAAATGTCCTTATTACTGGAGCAGATGGATTTATTGGGTCTCATCTGACAGAACTTCTTGTTAAGTCTGGTGCAAATGTTACAGCCCTGACTCTCTATAACTCCTTTGGTACTCATGGCTGGCTTGATTATATTCCAGATCAAATACATAAATCAGTTACCATTTATGCTGGTGATGTAAGGGATTCTGCCCAAATGTCACGGCTAACAAGGGACTATGATGTAGTATTTCACTTAGCTGCGTTAATAGGTATTCCCTATTCATATGAGGCTGCTCATTCATACATTGACGTAAATGTTCATGGCACTCTTAATTTATTAGAAGCAGCACGAAGTAATAGAGTTGGAAGACTGGTTCATACCTCTACAAGTGAAATCTACGGATCTGCACAAACTCGACCCATTTCAGAAACCCATCCAATACATGGGCAGTCGCCCTATGCTGCCTCAAAAATTGGCGCCGATCAGCTATCAGAGTCCTATGCACGATCCCATAACATTCCAGTTGTAATTCTTAGACCCTTTAATGCATTTGGACCACGTCAAAGTGAGCGGGCAGTTATTCCTACCGCAATTCGACAAATTCTTGATCCAGCATGTCATAAAATTAAACTTGGTGATCTTAGTACTACACGCGACTTTAACTATATTCATGATACTGTTAGAGCCTTTGCAATGATTGGTGAATCTAACGATATAGAATTTGGTACTGCGTATAATGCTGGTAGTGGAGTAGAAACTTCTATACATGAGGTTATTGATAAACTTCTGGAAATTACTAAATGCGATAAAAAAATTATTTCTGAAAAATCTCGAGTAAGACCAAAAAACTCTGAAGTACGTGCGCTTGTTGCTGACGCTAGTAGATTGAAAAAGGCAACTGGTTGGACGTGTGAAACAACTCTTGAGGATGGAATTCATAAGACAATAGACTGGTGGCGCAATCATTTTGCCAATGGATTGGTGCGTCGAAACAAAAGTTTTTCTATATAAAAAATACTTAATTTGCCTCAGTTCCAAATATTATTTTTCTATTGGATCAAACTCATTATCGGATTTGCGTCTAACTGATAATAATTCTGGAATAAGAATTCTTTCAGATGGAATACTTTTTAAAAGCTCATTATATTTTTTCTCTGATGACTTAATTTCGGCTAAAATCACAGCATCAAAGTGCGAAACTAAATCTAAAGATGAGATAACTGGCAAACCATGAAAAGTATCACCATCATATTCTCTTGATATAACACCGATTACAGTAATTTCATGCTCCCGAGCATATAATATTGCTATATCTGCTAGCTCACTTACCCCTGCCACAGCAACATTAGTCCATCCATTTCTAGCACATGATTTATATAACTCTGCATATTGAGCACGCGCTCTTCGAAAAAAAGAGAAAGAATCTGCAAGAAACTCTGCTGTTAAACGTGTCTTTTCGGTAAAACCCTGCGGAGTTAGATAATAAGCGTAGCGATTTGGTGGTATTTGCGAAACTTTAATATAACCCTTTCGTACACAACGCTTTATATATGCGTTTGCCATGCCCAAAGCTATGCCTAACTCTATTGCAAGCTTACGTTGATTCAGATGTTCTGTTTCGTCAATATGTATTAATATATCGCGAATAATTTCATTATCTCGTGAACGCTTATTCATAAAATTGTAATATAATTTCTGTTTGGCAATTTTCCACGCTACCGCCATGCTGGGTGAAAATACCAAAATTAGGAAATCCCCAGTTTTTGAAACTTTTTAAAAATCAGTATCGAATCGAGGTGAATTGTTCACAAAATGAACAACAAAGCAAGAAATATGTTCATATTTTGAACAAAGTAGTTTTTTAAATAAATTCTTGATCCGGCTTCATACCTAGGAACTAATGTATAATGATGGATTATTTATATGATTGTTAGATGAAGCTTTTTTGATGATATGAAATTATAAGTAAGCCTAAAAGCACTCTAGGACTATGCAGAAAGGTCTTTAGAACAAAAAACTAATACCTATAATCTAGCAATGTTATTTATAAATTTTCATATAAATGATTTATTTCTAATAGTCACTAAGGATTTATGGAATTCTTTGCTATATCTGAAATAAATAAAATCAAATACATAAATATCGGTAAACAATAATATATTTAAATTTGGCAGCAAAATGGCGAATAATGATAAAGCAATGAAGCTAAAAAGGCTTCTAGAGTCCCCAAAACTGACATTTATAATGGAAGCTCACAATGGTCTTTCAGCAAAAATTGTTGAAGAAGCTGGCTTTCCTGGTATTTGGGCGTCAGGCTTATCAATGTCTACTGCTTTAGGAGTTAGAGATAATAATGAAGCCTCCTGGACTCAAGTACTGGAGCAACTTGAATTTATGGCTGATGCTACCTCTATACCAATTCTTGTTGATGGCGATACCGGTTATGGGAATTTCAATAATGTCCGCCGCTTAGTTGCAAAACTCTGTCAAAGAGACATAGCCGGCGTCTGCATTGAAGATAAGTTATTTCCAAAAACTAATTCTTTTATCGGAGAAAACCAACCTTTGGCCGAAGTAAATGAATTTTGCGGCAGGATAAAGGCGGGAAAAGACACACAAAGTAATCCAAATTTTTGCCTAGTTGCAAGAATAGAAGCACTCATTTCTGGATGGCCAATGGAAGAAGCACTTACTCGTGCATCTGCTTATGAGGAAGCGGGTGCAGACGCAATATTAATCCATTCTAAAAAAACAACGGCTGATGAGGTGCTAGAATTTAGTAGAACATGGAGCGGAAAAATCCCTTTGATAATAGTGCCAACAATGTATTACAAAACTCCAACAGAGGAGTATAGGAACACATCTATATCTTCAATAATTTGGGCTAACCAAAATATGAGGGCCGCTATATCTTCTATGCGGAAAATTAGTAGAAAAATTTTCCACGAAGAAACATTAACAGAAGTTGAAGAAGAAATTGTTGCAGTTAAAGAAGTTTTTTCTTTAGTAGGACAAAATGAATTAGCTGATGCAGAAAAAAAGTATTTTCAAAATAATAATATAGAAATATCTAGTATTGTTCTGGCAGCAAGCCAAGGTATTAAATTAGGACATCTTACTAAAGAAATACCAAAGTGTATGGTTGATGTCAGAGGAAAACCTCTTTTACAACACCTTGTAAACACACTTAGTGGTTGTGGGATACAATCTGTTAATGTTGTTTGTGGATTTAAATCAGAAACAGTAAATATCAAAAATATTAAAAAAATTGAAAACTCTCAATATAGAGAAACAGGTGAAGTAGCATCACTTTATACAGCTTTAGATAATCTTATTGGACCTTGTATTTTAACATACGGTGATATTCTTTTCAGGCCATATATACTAGAAACACTCCTTAAAACTGAAGGAGATATAGTTTGCGCTATAGACACTATGTGGAAAGATACTAAATATCGGGATGCAAATAGAAAGGTAGACCTTGTTGAATGTTCAGTACCATTTACAGCCACATATTTACAAGATGATACTGCTCAAATTAAGGCTTTTAAGGATAATGATGTAAACAAAAATGCAGATGGTGAATTCATAGGATTAATAAAACTAAGTGAGAACGGCGCAGAAAAAATTAAAAATATTCTGGTCGAAATAAAAAGTGAAGATATCTATGATAAAGCAGATATGCCCTATCTTTTACAAAAATTGATTTGTAAAGGTGAAAGTATAGAAGCACATTATTTTACGGGTCATTGGCTTGATCTCGACGACGCTTTTGACCTTGCTCGAATGAGAAATATGGTTTGACTCCACAACAATTTTTGGAGGTTAATTAATGATTTCTGCCGATGAATTTTTAAATCCGGCAACTAAAATTGGTTTTAATTTTTTTACAGGAGTTCCGTGCTCTTTTTTAACACCTATTATAAATAGGGTAATTTCTGATAAAAAAATTAATTATTTACCAGCTACGAGTGAGGGTGAAGCTGTTGCCATTGCAGCTGGGGCATGGCTAGCTGGAAAAAAAACAGTTGTTATGTGTCAAAATTCTGGTCTAGGTAATACTGTGAATCCACTAACATCCCTTAATTATCCATTTAAAATACCCACTCTTCTTATCGTAACGTGGCGCGGACAACCTGGACTAAAAGACGAACCTCAGCATGAATTGATGGGGGAAATTACTCCCCAATTACTTAATGACTTAAAAATTCCCTATGAATTATTTCCAACTGATTCATCTTCAATACATAAAGTCATTCTTAAAGCAAAAACTTATATGGAAAAAACTAGCCTCCCATTTGCTCTTCTGATGCAAAAGGGAAGTGTAATAGATGATGGTTTAGAGAGCCCCCCAACTAAGACAAAACTAAGTAGCCAAAAGGCTAAAATAACATTTGATAATATAGAACTCTCTAGAGAAGAGGCATTAAGGGTGAGTTTACAATATACCCCCGAAGAATCTGCAATAATTGCTACAACAGGAAAAACTGGTCGCGAACTTTTTACAATTTCAGATCAACCCAATAATTTTTATACAGTTGGATCAATGGGTTGTGCCAGCGCGATAGGGCTCGGACTATCAGTAAATACCAAAAAACCCGTAATGGTTATAGATGGTGATGGTGCTGCGCTTATGAAAATGGGAAACATTGCAACTATCGGTTACCATAGACCTAAAAATTTCGTACATTTATTAATGGATAATGGAACCCACGACTCTACTGGGGGTCAGAAAACAGTTTCTGATAATATTGAATTTTCTGAAATTGCTATTTCTTGTGGCTATTCATCTGGAAGAAGGTGTTATTCAAAAAAATGTCTACACGATGCCCTACTATATGCTTTTAAATACGATGGTCCACATATGATCCATCTTAAAACTCATACAGGTTCAATGTCTAACCTGGGAAGACCAACAATTAAGCCAGATACAATAGCAAGACGCTTTAAAAACTTTATTAATAAAAAATCTCTCAATTCTTAAATTAAGTTTCAGATTTCCTCAATATCTTGCCTAGATACAGAGGTCCTTACATCTCGACCCATAAGATTTAGCAATACCAATGCTCTATCTGTATCAGATTCTGTATGAAAAATAGCTTCAAGCTCAGCAAACGGACCAGATGTTATTTTAATCTTATCACCTGCGACAAATTTCCGAGGCATTAATTCAAAAATTCCATCATCTCCGGCACGTTTTTGAATCGCATCTATGACGTCATCTTCGATTAAAAATGGGCCATCTGTATTACCAATTAAATTAGATACTCCAAGTGTTGAAAGTATGGTCCGCCAACGCTCCTCTAGAATGTTAACTCTTACAAAAAGGTATCGAGGAAAAAGTGGCCTCAGAACTATCTCTTGTCTTCCTGCGTGGCGTCTTTTTTTTCGATATTGCGGTAGCCATACATTAAAGCCTTGGCGCAATAGATTATTACTTGCACGAAGTTCTCGATTTGCATGCGTATGAACAACATACCAGTGTTTCATTCTATAAATTTAACATGCTCAAAAAATAAACGCGACAATTTCGACACTAGTTTAGTTTGCATGAAAGATGTAATACTACACATAACTAAAAATGATTAGCTCTATGATACTATCTTATCTAAAAATTTTTAAAAACCCGCGCAAAAAAAATATATTTCTATTTTGTGTTAAATTAGCAATTTCAATCCCTCTTACTTGGTGGGTTTTAAAAAGTGTTGATATAGGCGATAGTGCAGAAAGAATTAAAGATATAGATTTTGGTTGGAGTTTAGCGGCCCTAGCCTGCTTTATATTTATTATATTACTTGGCGGTCTACGTTGGTACATTTTTTATAATGCTTTATCTCAAACTGCTCCCCTTCAATTTCTATTAAGTACTAATTTCATAGCAACTTTTTTGGGGCAAATACTCCCTGCCGGGATTGGCTCAGATGCAGCACGAATTTGGTTTCTGTCTCGAAAGGAAAAAAAACTGGGCAATTCTATTTCAAGTGTAATACTCGATAGATTAGCCGGGGTTGCTTCTTTATTAATTTTAATTGCAATCTTTATTCCTGTTTTATTTTCATATGTTTCTAATGAGGAAGCCCGTTATGCAATAACAATATTATTAATATTTGGCGGACTAGGGCTAGTTTTTTTATTTTTTCTAGCTTGCATACCAAATCATTTTAAACACTTTAAATTAATGGCATCTCTTGCAAGTCATATAAGTGTTGCGCGTAAAGAAGGTTTATCTCTAAGACCCGTTTTATTATCTTTGATACTTTCGTTATTTTTACACTTAATGGCTATCCTTGTGGTAAAATTGTTAGCTAATAGTATTGGCCTAGAGATTGATTTTATAATATGTCTGGCATTAATTCCTGCAGTGATGTTAATAGCAACATTGCCAATATCACTTGCGGGTTGGGGCATAAGAGAAGGTGCCATGGTGACAGCTTTTGCATATGTTGGAATGGTGCCAAGTGATGCACTTGCGCTTTCTGTTCTATTTGGACTTATCACTATTGTTGCAAGTATGCCTGGTATGTTTATCTGGCTTATTCAAGGAAAGTTAAAAAAATTGTATTCAGAAAAAAATACTTATTAACGTTATTAGCAGAGTATGCATATGAGTGGTGATCATAAAAGTTTAATAGATCGTAAATCGGCCCGAAAGGAGTCTATACGCCAGCATTATGACAAATTAGCTATAAGCCGATCATCTTGGATTAAAAAAAATAACTTTTTCCATGAAGAGGATAGCGCATACTTCAGTTTCCTAATACCTAAGGGTGCAAAAGTATTAGACTTAGGGTGTGGCACTGGGCAACTTCTTGCAAGCCTTCAGCCCTCACAAGGCGTTGGTGTAGATATATCAGAATGCATGATTGATGTAGCCCGTAAAAATTTTCCGTCCAATAAAAATTCTAATCTAGATTTTGTAGTAGGTGATGCTGAGGACCCTAAGGTCATCAACACACTTGAAGGTCAGTTTGATATTATCATTTTATCAGATACCATCGGCCTTCTTAACGATGTGCAGAATTTTTTGATCAGTCTTCATAAAGTATGTCATTCAGATACACGAATAATTGTTTCCTACTTTTCCTGGCTATGGACACCAGCACTTAAAATTGCTGAACATTCAAGCTTAAAAATGAAACAAATGCCGCTCAATAAATTATCCACAACAGACATTGAAAGTCTGCTCGAGCTCAGTGACTTCGATATAATTCGTCGTGACTGGCGCCAGCTATTACCAAAAAAATGCTTCGGTATGGGGCATCTAGTTAACAGATATGTTGGCACACTTCCTATAATACGGAAATTATGTGTGAGAAATTTTGTTGTTGCCCGTTCGCTATATCACATAAATAAAAAACAGCCCTCTGTAAGTATAATAATTCCCTGCCGCAATGAAAAAGGTAATGTAAAACCGGCCATAAGACGACTTCCTAAATTTAGTTCAAACATGGAAATAATTTTTGTTGAAGGACATAGCAAAGATGGCACACAAAAAGAAATTCAATCCGTTATTGAGGAAAACCAGGAACTAAATATAAAACTTATTATTCAAGACGGTATAGGAAAAGGTGATGCAGTTCATAAAGCTTTTTCAGCTGCAGCCAATGACATTTTAATGATTCTTGATGCTGATCTTACAGTTCCCCCAGAGGATTTACCTAAGTTTTATAATGCAATAATTTCAGGAAAAGGTGAGTTTATAAATGGAACTCGATTTATTTATCCTATGGAAAAAGGGGCAATGAGGTGGTTAAACGTTGGTGGAAATTTATTCTTTGCGTGGGTGTTTTCATGGTTACTTAACCAAAGGTTTACAGACACACTTTGTGGAACAAAAGTACTATCAAAAAGACACTATGAAAAAATTGCAGCTAATCGTTCATACTTTGGTGATTTTGATCCATTTGGTGATTTTGATCTTATTTTTGGTGCTACAAAACTTAACCTCAAGGTTGTTGAAGTTCCCATTCGTTATGCAGAAAGAACCTATGGTACAACTCAAATTTCGCGCTTTAGACATGGAATTCTATTACTTAAGATGGTTATATTTGCATTCCGCAAACTTAAGGCAATTTGATGACAGCGAATGTTAAATATACTCAGGATATAATTACTCGCCATAACACATGGAAAAAAAAATCAGTTTTACGTAAAATTTACGAAAACTATTATAAGTGTATGTCTGAACATACAAAACTAGGTAAAACTCTTGAAATAGGTGGGGGTTCTGGTGACTTTAAAGCACTTCATCAAGATGTAATAATTTCAGATATTCAGTTAACTTCCTGGATTGATGTTGCTGCAGACGCTCAATCACTACCATTTGTAGATTCTACCTTCAGCAATATCATGCTTTGTGATGTCTTACATCATATTGAGTGCCCCCCAATATTTTTTGACGAAGCTGAGAGAATACTAAAACCAGGAGGAAGATTAATAATGCTAGAACCAGCAATAACTCCAATCAGTCATAGTATTCTCCACCTTACCCACCCTGAGCCTATAAACATGAATGGAAATCCCTTTTTTCGTGGAACACCTGATCCTAAAAAACAACCATTTGATGCAAATCAAGCAATACCGACTTTAATATTTAAACGCAAGCAGGGTTTGAAACGCTTTGCTACTGAACATCCGCAACTTCATATAATGCACCTAAAATTGCTATCTCTATTTGCTTATCCTTTATCTGGAGGTTTTAGAAATTGGTCATTAATTCCAAAACCTTTAATAAAACCATTACTTTCTATTGAAGAAGCTATACTCCCAATCCTTGGACCTTTGATGGCATTTCGTCTGCTGATTGTTATTGAAAAGCGATAAAGTTAAAGCTTATTCATAAAATGTTTTTTTATCGGTTATTAGTATAGGATAGGCTTGCATTGCCTAGAATCCATATGATGAGGTTGAAACTATAATGCTGACTACTAGGCAGAAACTATTTTTTGTTCGTATAGTGTCGTTTCCTGTGCGTTTGGTTAGTGGTATATTTTTTAAACCACCAGTTCGTGTACGAAGAAACAAAATAAATTGGTGCCTAGACCTTAACGAAGCAATTGATCTAGTAATTTTTCTAATAGGTAACTTTGAACCGCGTACAATTCGTAATTACCGTCAAACTCTTAGCAATGGAGCAGTAGTATTTGACATTGGTGCTAATATCGGATCTCACACATTACCTTTAGCAAAAATTGTTCAACCTAATGGAATGATTTATGCTTTTGAACCCACACATTACGCATTTGATAAACTAAAATATAACGTAGGACTGAACCCTGACCTTTTAGAATTTATCAGAGTAGAACAAATTTTGCTTTCTGGAGTTGAGGAAGATCATCAAGTTGAAGAAATAGCATCAAGTTGGCCTATAAAAACTAACAACAAAACACATAAGTTGCATGGCGGTGAATCAAAAACCACCTCTGGTGCTCGCACAACTTCTTTAGATTCTTTTGTAGAAGTTAATAATATCAACACCTTGAATCTCATTAAGATAGATGTTGATGGAAACGAACTTGATGTTTTAAAGGGTGCACTAAAAACTATAAATAAGTTCAAACCCTTAATTATGTTTGAACTTGCACCATACGCACTAAAAGAAAAAGGTTACAGTGGTCCCGAACTCATAAGAACTATAAAAGAGTTAGGATATGAATTCTCTAAAAAACCATATGGTTCTAAAATAACACTATCTGGTGAAGAATTAAGCTTATCTATTCCTGATGGTTCCAGTATAAATTTATGGGGAATTCCAACGTGAGCCACTATAAGTTATATTTTGGCGAATTTGGTATTATACTTTTTTTAGCATTAGTTATCCGTTTGGGTTACACAATTGGTTTATACTTAGGAATGGGACCTGAGGGTCTTTTAGTTGAAGATTCCCCTCTCTACCTCAAACTGGCAGAGGATTTTCTTAAAAATGGAGATTTTGTTAAAAATGTAACAGATACCAGCGTTGTACCAGAAACTGAACGTATGCCTTTATACGTCATTTTCCTTGCAGTTCATCAGGGTATTAGTGGAAGCTTAGACACTTTGTTCCCTGCATTAACTCAGGCTTTTATTGGTGCTACATCATGTCTGGTAATAGCCAAAATAGCTAAATTACTTCATCCAAAACTTGGTTTGCCAGCAGGACTAATTGCTGCATTTAATCCTACCTTAGTAATAGTAGGTGCTAGCATACTTACAGATGGATTATTTTTATTTCTAATTACTCTTGCACTTTTGTTTTCTATAATTTGGCTACGTGCTCCATCATGGCGGAGCGCTTTTTATCTTGGTGCATTTCTAGCTCTTGCGATTTCAACACGAGCCATGGCGCTACCTTGGGCAGCCATTTGTATCTTGGCATTACCCATTTGTATAACTTTACTTCAAAAATTTAGATTTGAGCATATTTTTCATATGATCTTTGTTTGCTTAATTATTATAGCAATACAATCACCCATAATTTTAAGAAATATTAATCAATTTGATAGTTGGCAATTAACATCTCAAAACGGAACATATGCTTTAAACTGGTTAGTACCTCTAGTTCAAGAAGTAGATAATGGCACGCCACAAAATATTGGTGCTATTAAAATGCGAGAGCGCTACATAAATAAATATGGAGATATTACTTCTAATAATCCCTTTGTAGAATCAAAACAAATGAGCGAACTAGCTCAAGATGCTCTTTGGGAGGCTGGTCCCACACCAATAATTAAGGCATGGATTATTGGTGCAGGTATTAACTTATTTGCTCCTGCTCCAATACTTTCTCCTCCTATTAAAACTATTCCTCGTACAGGCTTTTATGACACACCAGGAAACAATAAATTTAATAAAATAAATACATTCATCTTTAATAATGAAAGTCCCATTTATGTATCAGTGTTGATTATTAGTTTGTTAGGACTAATTATCATACGTGTTGCACAAATATTTGGCATAGCAGGTATTCTTTTTGGAAGAGGTCAATTATCAATTAATAAAGATACCCTCTTTATGCGCATAGCTTTTTGTTTTCTTACTTTGTGGGCACTTTATGTAATTGTTATTAATGGTCCTATTGCATCACCAAAGTATCGAATGCCCATAGAGCCAGTAGCTGTTATTTCCTTAGCGGCATTTTTTGTTGGTTTTGGATCTCGGTGGATGAAAAAGCTAAAAGAATTGCTGTAAGGATTAGAAATACTCCCTGCCACCATGAAGACCAAATTGAAAAGTTTATCATTGAAGAAACCCAAAATGCTCCAAAAAGTGAAATTCCCACGGAAGCTAATAATGGATCTTTGATCCCAATCTTGTGCCAGCACCAAAGTAATACTAATAATGAAAAAATTAGAAAAAATAAGCCTATGGCTCCTGTTTCTAAAAATACTTCGATAAACCAACTGTGTGGGTGACCAGGAATAAAGGCTTGATTAAATTGAGTGGCAACAACTTGTGCTCCTGGTAAATAATTACTTATATCAATGCCGTAACCAATTATTGGAGACTTTAGTGCCTCATTTAATGAAAATGCCCAAATGTGCTGTCTATGCACATCTAGAATATCTGTAGAAATATTTGGGCTCAATAATCCATCGAATATTGTCGATTTGTGATTAGATAAGTCTGGTGTTGAAGGTAAATAAGCTAAGATAATTGACAAGGCAATTAAAGATAAGATGGAAAAAATCAGGACACTAACACCAGTTATACGTTTGCTTATAATTTTAGATTCAAGCATTACAAAAATTGAGCATGCCATGCCTATGATGAATGCAAGTAAACCAGAGTCGCTATCAACAGATACAATAAGAATAATACCAAATAAAGCCTTAAGTAATGCAACAGGCTTCCAAATTCCACCTAATTTAAAACCTGCCCATAGAATAACAATACTCAAGCACCCTTCTGCTGAACCATAATATTTTAATGTTTGTGCTGCGTTAATTACTTCTAAATTTTCAAGGCGATAGAGAGAAAGAATAGGTGAATAAAAATAAATAGCTATTAATCCAACCAAACTAGAAATTGTACTTGCTGTGATCAAGCCACATAAAGCACTCTTCCTTCTTAAATACGAACCTAAAAGAAAAGAATAAAACGTCGAGGCAATAATCAAAAAAGCTAGCATTCTTGCCCAAACGCTTAATGATTTTTCTATATCTATTGAATCAAAAACAGCGGGGAGCCAGGCAAGAAATAAACAGATGATTACAAGTGCCAAAGGCTTCAAAGCTCTTGAGAGCATAAGCCTTAATAAATCTTTCCGACCAGGTGATAAAAAAATGAATATAAACCCTAATAATGCTGATATGGCCATTACTGTAGGGCTTGAAGCAACAAGGGGCACAGAAATACCTATAAAAATTGCCCCCACTGTTGAAAAGGGACTTTGGTAATCTGTCGTCTTACTTTTTGTAATATCAAACAACTTTTTTCCAAATTATTAAATATATGCTAATCATCACTTCTGATTTACCACCCTGGACGCGTCGGCACCAGTAACGTTATATAAATTAAAAATAAACTGGTAGAATTGATTAATAAATAGACATAAAGATAGTTTTTATTTCTTCGAGCTTTTACATACCGAACTGAGCTACAAATGATTATTTTAGGGATTCATCCTGGCCAGCACGAAGCAGCAGTATGTTTATATGATGATTATACTATGCTCAGCGCTGTAGCACTAGAAAGGTTGACTAGAAAAAAAATTGATGGCGGTAGAATTCCTAAAGAAGCTATAAACGAATGTTTGGGCATTCAAAATTTAAAGTCCTCTGATGTGGATGCAGTAGTTTTAGGACGCGGATCCTTCCCTTGGTCATACTTTAAACATTTTAAAGGTACACGCCTTGCTGAGGGTCTAGTCAGAAAGGCTCTTAAAGTAGAGAAACATAAAAGTATGGAGCGTGAATTAATAAGACAAGGACATTATGATTCTGAATCTATCTTTTATTCTGAAAAGTTCCTTGATGACTACGGTTTTCGAAAAAATATTCCTGTTAAGTTTTTTAATCATCATTTAGCTCATTCACTACCTGCCCTATTCCATACTAATTGGGAAGATTCATTACTTTTTACTGCAGATGGGGGTGGTGATAATGTTCAATATAGTCATAGGGTTTTTAAAGAAGAACATTTAACAACTATATATGGTGGTGATTCTGAACTAAAAAATCCAATGAGAATTGATAGCTTGGGCTTAGCCTATGGATTTGCTACCCAAGCTTTAGGCTATCAGATTAATCGGCATGAGGGGAAGTTAACTGGACTCGCAGCATACGGTAAACCCATAGCTCAAGAAGAAATAGTTAAACACTTTAAAATTGATGATAACGGAAATATAACAACTGGTTTTGCCGATAACGGTGTAATGCGTGAGTTCATTTTCGATATAGCAAAACAAATATCTAGTGAAGATATGGCTGCTTCAATACAAGGTGTCCTTGAAAATAGAATGATTAGATCAGTTGAACGCCTAGCCAACAAATATAAACAGGTAAGGGTCGGCTTAGCCGGGGGTGTTTTTGGCAATGTTCGACTAAACCAAAAAATATTAGAAATATTAGGCTTAGATGAAATTTTTATTTACCCCGCAATGAGTGATCAAGGTCTTCCAGCAGGAGGTGTGCTACAATTCCTATTGGAAAGAGACGGATTAAAAACTTGGCTTAAAAATAGGTATCCACTGGAAAGCCTATATTATGGAAGAGATTTTGGCTCAAGCATTGATAAATTTATGCATAAAGAATCAAAAATTAAACCACTTGACGGTATCCCAAATATTAAAGCAGCTGAGCTAATCCATGCAGGAAAAATAGTAGCAATATATAATAAAGGCATGGAATATGGTCCACGTGCGCTTGGAGCACGTAGTATTTTAGCAGCGCCAATTGATCCTGAAATCAATGATACTCTTAATAGTAGACTTGAGCGCTCTGAATTCATGCCCTTTGCACCAGTTGTAGCAGAAGAAGACGCCCGCGAGATATTTGATGTTAATAATTCAAATTCTTATGCTGCTAAATTCATGACTATTACTTGTAAAGTAAAAAAACAATGGAGAAAAAAAATACCTGCAGTTGTCCATATTGATGGAACAGCTCGACCACAAATAATAAAAAGAAACACTAATCCATTATATTATGATATTCTTAAGTCATATACTGCGTTATCAGAAATACCTGTGTTAATAAACACAAGCTTCAACGCCCATGAGGAACCTATAATTAACCGCCCTGAAGAATGTGCAAAAGCTTTAATGGAGCAAAGAGTTGATGCAGTGGTTACTGAAAGAGCGGTATATATTCTTGAAAAAACCTAATCGTTTTATTATTTTTAGAAATCTTTATTATTACGACAAATCAAAAAGACAGAGCGGCATCCACTAGTAAACTCTTTTCTTTCAATAACGTAACCTGCAGAGGATATTTTAGTGCAAAATGCATTAAGTGAATAACCTCTATAACCAATTTCCCATTTATGTGGCTCCCATTTTTTTTCATTACCACGAATATGATATTTTTTAAGAAAGCGAAACTTTCTAAAAAAACTACTTCTTCTTATTTGAAAGCGGTTTAAGTATAAAGAGAAACCAAACTGAAACCCTTCATATGGAACAGACAAAATAAGCCATGGTATGCCTGTTTCGGCTAAACGTATAAGCACATTATCAACATCCTGCCATTTAATATGCTCCAACATTTCACAACATATCACTGCATCAAAACCGCTCAATTTGTGAGTTTGAATACTACTTATGTCCCCGTTGATATGAGACTTTGCACCGATACCCTTAGAAGTACTATCAATGTCTAAAGTTGTTACAGAATACCCTGCACTTGCAAGCATGGCAGTAACAAGTCCCAGATATGGACCAATTTCAAGTATGTTTTTTACATCAAGATCTTTAAGAAGATCGACCTGAAGCCATTGATGACCAATACGTTTATGGCTGTAGTAAGCATGCCATTGCTGCTGAAAATCTTCATCTACATTCATTTCGATAAGCCTAAGTATGGCAACAAAAAGCTATTACTCAAAAGTATTATATGAGTATTATTAGACTAACTGAAGTTCACCTGCCTGACGAGTCCGAAAAATGAGTTGGTTTCTCTCTATTCTTATTGGTTTAATCCCGATGTTTGCTACAGCAATCGCGACAGGTCTTTTTTTAAAAATATTGCGAAGAAAAAATATTTTTGATCCCCCTAATGAGAGATCAAGCCACAAAAACCCAACTCCCAGAGGTGGGGGTATACCTGTTATTCTTGTAATTATATTTACCTGGGTTTCCTTGTATCTAAGTGGTAATGCTTTTGATGAACACCCAATTTTTTGGGTTGTTGTCGCTGGCAGCCTAGGGTTAGGGTTTATTTCATGGATTGACGACAGTAAGGGAGGAATTTCTCCTACTTACCGCCTGCTAGTTCAGCTCTTAGTAGTATCTTTAAGCATAGCATTCCTACCTAAAGAAGAAATGATATTTCAAGGCTTAGTTCCAATTTGGATAGATCGCTTAATTGCAGGCTTAGCTTTGTTATGGTTTACAAATTTGTATAATTTTATGGATGGGATTGACGGTATATCTGGTGCAAAAGCAGTAACCATAGGTCTTGGTATATTTTTAATAAGTATAATATCTGATTCTGTTATAAATATTGGTCTGCCGGGACTATGTGTAGCTAGTGTAGCAATAGGGTTTTTATTCTGGAATTGGCAACCGGCTAAAGTTTTTCTAGGCGATGTAGGTAGTATTCCTTTAGGCTACTTAATAGGATGGCTGTTACTTTATCTGGCCATACAGGGGCATTGGGCTGAGGCATTATTACTACCAGCTTATTACCTTGCTGACACAACTATAACGCTAGTTAAACGTCTTGCTCATAGAAAAAAACCTTGGGTTGCCCATCGCGATCATGCATATCAAGTTGCTGTGACATTCGGTAACAGTCATGCTAAAGTTTCTATTATGATTAGCCTTGTTGGTATTTTGCTAGTTGGACTAGCGTTATTGGCAACAGATAGTGAAATCTTACGCTGGCTAAGCCTAGGTTTAGGTACCATCCTCGTTTTAATTTTCGTGTATTACCTTCAAACACAAAAGGTTGCCAACAAGTAAATGCGACTTATTAACGTATGATACGAATAAATAGAACTTACGCTGTAGCCTTTCACGATGTAGCTATGGGAGCTTTGTCCTTTGTAGTTGCCTTAATTCTGCGTTGGGGACCAAATTCATTCGCCCATGAGTCAATTGGTTTTTTATTTGAAGGTATGATTCTTTTTGCAACCGTTTGCGCATTAGTTTTTTGGCGAACTCGTACCTACAGAGGTTTTTGGAGGTATGCATCTTTACGTGATGCAATTAATATTACATGGGCTGTTAGCCTAGCTATTCTGATTTTTCTTCCAATTCTTTTTTTAGCTACAAGACTGGAAGCATTTCCTAGGTCCGCACTATTTATTAATTGGTTTATACTTTTAGTATTACTTTTAGGTCCTAGGCTTCTTTATCGTGCATTTGTTGATGGAAGTTTAGGTGGAATACTACAACGCACATCAATAGCTGAGAGAATTCCGGTCATTTTGGTCGGAGCAAGTGATAATGCAGAGCTATTTATAAGGGCAACATCAAGTGGAGCTGCTTCTAATTATAGAGTGGTTGGTATAATAGATGATGACCTAGACAAATTAGGTCGGTATCTACGTAATGTAAAAATTTATGGACCTTCTAATAAATTAGCAGAAATTTTTAAAAACCTTAAGCAACGAGGTTTGCAACCTCAAAGGCTTATCTTGACTTCAGATATAACTGAGCCAGATCGTCTAAATAAACTCCTAGCTGCAGCTGATGGTCTTAGTTTACCATTATCTCGACTCCCTAGATTAACAGACTTTCAAAATAGTGATATTAAATCAATTGAAGTTAAGCCAATTGCTATTGAAGATCTATTAGGAAGACCTCAAGCAACCCTTGATCTAGATTCTGTTGAGAAATTAGTAAGGGGTCGAAACGTATGCGTTACAGGGGCTGGGGGCACTATTGGCTCAGAACTTTGCCAGCAAATCTCAGACTTTGCCCCTTCAAATTTAATATTGATAGATAATTCCGAATACAATCTTTACTCTATAGACAAACGTCTAGAGCAACTTAATTCTTCAATTCCAAGAAAATTATATCTCGCAGATGTACGTGATAGAAAAAGAATTGATGATACTTTTTCAAAAGAGCTGCCAGAAGTTGTTTTTCATGCTGCAGCTCTCAAGCACGTTCCAATGGTAGAATTAAACCCTAATGAAGGTGTTTTAACAAATGTTATTGGAACTCGGAATGTAGCCGACGCATGTGTAGAGTTTAAGGTAAAGATTATGGTATTAATCTCTACAGATAAAGCTGTTAACCCTACAAATATCATGGGAGCTACAAAACGGGTTGCAGAGAGTTATTGTCAAGCATTGGGGCAGACTTTACAAGCCAATAAAGGTTCTCTAAAAATTGTGACAGTACGCTTTGGTAATGTACTTGGTTCATCCGGATCTGTTGTTCCACTTTTTCAAAAACAAATATCAGAGGGCGGTCCTGTCACTGTTACCCACCAAGAAATAACTAGATATTTTATGACTACTCGAGAAGCCGTTCAACTGGTTCTTCAGGCCTCTGCAAATAATAAAATTGTCGGGAGTGGTGGAATATATGTTTTAGATATGGGCGACCCAGTACATATTAATGACCTAGCACAACAAATGATAAGATTAGCTGGGCACATACCTAATGTTGATATTAAAGTCATTTTTACTGGCTTAAGACCAGGCGAAAAACTATTTGAAGAATTGTTCCACCCTGATGAAATACCAACACCAACCTCTACACCGGGTGTTTTACAAGCAAAGACTCGCCCAAGGAATTATAACAATATATCCTCTATCATCAGTCAAATAGAGAGTGCTGCTTTAAAAGGACAGTCTATTGAAACAATTACATTAATTAACTCTCTTGTACCTGAATACAAAGTAGAAGTTAATACTAAAGCATAATCAGCCAAGACAGAGTCCAGGTGATTTACAAAATGATAAATAGCACTTCTGATAAGAAAATTAAGCGTGCATTAGTCTCAGTCTACGACAAAACTGAAATATTACCTTTTTGTAAATTTTTATATGAGCAGGGCGTTGAGATACTCTCAACTGGGGGAACATCAAATGAGCTTCGTGGAGCTGGATTAGAAATCACTGAAGTATCTGACTATACTCTATTTCCAGAAATTCTTGGCGGACGCGTTAAAACACTTCATCCACTGATTCATGGGGGCATACTCGGTAAGAGTTCGGACTCTAAGCATCTAACGGAAATGGAACAACAAAAAATACTTAAAATAGATCTTGTAGTTGTAAACTTATATCCATTCAAAGAAACAATTTCTAGTCAGGCTGATTATGATGAATGTATAGAAAATATTGACATCGGAGGCCCTGCTATGATCAGAGCTGCGGCAAAAAATCATATGGATGTTACAGTTATTGTTCAACCTTCAGATTATGAATTAGTGAAGACCGAAATACTCTCCAATAATGGAAACGTGAGCCTCAATTGCCGAGCAAAACTTGCTACTTCTGCTTTTTCTCTTACTGCAGCTTATGACGCAGCTATTTCTAACTGGTTACAAAATAAAAACTTAGAAGCAACACCTGTACAAATTAATATTGTGGGCGAACTTCAACAGAAGCTAAGGTATGGAGAAAATCCACATCTTTCTGCAGCATTTTATTCTGATGGAACAAATCGACCAGGGGTAACCACTGCTAAACAGATACAAGGCAAAGAGCTATCCTATAACAATATAAATGATACTGATTCAGCTTTTGAACTTGTTGCTGAATTTGAAGAACCAACAGTTGCCATCATTAAACATGCAAACCCCTGTGGAGTTGCAAGTAACACAAAAATAACTGATGCTTATCAACAAGCACTACAATGTGATCCTAGTAGTGCATACGGGGGGATAATTGCTTTAAATAGACCTATTAATATACAAATATCCAAACTTATTGTTGATAACTTTGTAGAAGTATTAATAGCACCTGAAATAGATATTGAAGCGGCACAAGTACTCTCTAGGAAAAAAAATCTTCGTATATTAATAACTGGTGATTTACCTAAACCAAACTCAAAAAACAACGTAATACGTTCAGTCTCTGGAGGTTTACTAGTACAAGAGAGAGATTTTGAAATGGTCATACCAGAAAATCTAAAAATTGTATCTAAACGTGAACCAAGTGAAACTGAAATTAAAGACCTAATATTTGCCTTTAAAGTGTGTAAACATACAAAATCTAATGCCATAGTTTATGCAAAAAATCAGGCTACTGTTGGAATTGGGGCAGGACAAATGAGTCGTGTTGACTCTTCGAAAATAGCCGCATGGAAAGCGGGATTTGGACAAGATACTGGTCTAAATAAAGCTGAGTCATCAGTAGTGGCCTCTGATGCATTTTTTCCTTTTGCTGATGGTCTATTGGCTGCAGCTGAGGCAGGGGCTACAGCTGTTATTCAGCCTGGTGGATCTGTTCGTGATGAGGAAGTAATTTCCGCTGCAGATAAAAATAATATAGCTATGGTCTTTTCAGGGTTTAGACATTTTCGCCATTAAAAACTTTATACTTTCTTTAATGTATAAAGTTTATATTAATGCATTTTTTTCTTGCAATAACGGCTATAGCGATGTGTATTTCCAAAATTCTAGTAATATGTATTTGTATCAGATAAAATTTAAATAGGGTGTGCTATGAATTCAGCACTTACCTCGTCACCAAGCGAGGCAATCTCAGAAAAAGAAATTAGCCATACAGAATCAACAGTTTCAACTGCAAATGGTGAAAAAGCCAAAAACTCATCTTTTTTTGAAGAAGCACAGGATAATAGTTCCATAGGTACGCATTTAATTATTGATATGTGGGGCGCTCATAAACTAAGAGATTCAAAATATATAGAACAAACTATTAAAAATTGTGTAAATGCTGCTGGAGCGACATTATTACACTACCATACACACAAATTTAACTTAAACGGTGGAATTTCAGGTCTAGCAATACTTGCAGAGTCACATATTAGTATACACACTTGGCCAGAGATGAATTACGCGGCATTTGATATTTTTACTTGTGGCTCTGCTAAACCTTCAAATGTAATAGCGGTATTAGAAGAAGCGTTTGAGCCAGATAAAATAAACTTCATTACACATCTTAGGGGTTCTCGGGATTGACAACTTGGATAAATGAAACCTTACACCATGAATTTCGCTCTGGTTTTTTTGCAGAGAAGATTCTTGTTGATAAAAAAACACCTTTTCAACACTTAATTATAATTGAAAACCGCCTCTTTGGTCGAATCATGTTGATAGATAATGTAGTGCAAACTACAGAAGCAGATGAATATATTTACCATGAATCAATTTCACATTTACCCATATTTTTCCATGGTGGAATTGAAAGAGTTTTAATTATTGGTGGTGGTGATGGTGGAACAGCTGAAGAAGTTTTAAAACACACAGAAATAAAGCATGTAACTCTAGTCGAGATTGATTCTATAATAATAGAAGCCTCTCGAACTTATCTTAAGTCTATATGCAAAGATGCATTTGAAGATGAGAGGCTTAACTTAGTAATTGGTAATGCAAAAACATATGTGGAAAATTATTATGGTCCAAAATATGACCTTATAATTGTTGACTCCTCAGATCCTATAGGTCCCGCTAAGGAACTATTTTCTGAGTCTTTTTATATTGATTGTAAAAAATGTTTAAACAATGAGGGTGTTTTAGTAACTCAAAATGGAGTTCCTTTTTTTCAGGGGAAAGAACTTTCAAGTACTTTAAAGATTTTTAATAATCTTTTCTCAGACGCTTCATGCTTTATTGCAACTATTCCCACATATGTAGGTGGACCAATGGCTTTTGGATGGGGCACTGATAATTTAGATATAAGAAAAACCTCAAGCAATATAATATTAAACCGCTTTAAAAATTCCAAACTCAAACTAAAGCACTATAATACTGAATGGCATAATACAGCTTTTGCTCTTCCTGAATATATTGCCCGTCTAATATTAGATTAAATAAAGTTAATGAGCCTTTAGTTACCTATCAACATTCTTATCTCTGCATTGGCTATTGCAAGCATCGATAAATCAATTTTCCCACTTGATCTTACCTCATCTAAAACTTTAGACGTTTTATTTAAGATCTCACTATTGTTATCACGCCATGCTTTCATTGCATTTTCAACAGAGGTTTCATCTGAATATGTTTGAAGTATTTTTATAGATAATAACCTTTGGTGACTAAATAAATCTTTAGCCATTGTTTTTACTGCACGTTGTTGCCAGTGATTATCATTGTGTAGTTCTTCAATCTGATCTCTCAACCAATCGATGCGGAACTCTGCTCCTACTGCAAAATAAGCTGCAGCAGCTGATTTTACTTCCATACCAATTGTTTCAGATATTTCGACAATATCACAAGCAGATAAGAGTGGATCAACGGCAGCAATCATTCTAGCAACACCCTCCGGCACCCCATAGCTTACTAACTCTTCTCTTTCTATAAATACTTTTTCTCTTTTTTCAGGTGACAATACTTCTTCAATCACTTCACCAAGAGAGGCTACCCCATCTGAAAAATCATTTATTATTTGAGCTACATCTATGGATTTTTCTCGAGAGCCTAGAAACCATAATGTTCCATGCTCGAGGAGGCGCCTAGCTTCTGCCAAAAGAGTCATTTGTAACTGAGGAGTAATTTTATTATCCAGTGATTCTATTTCTATCCATAACTCACGGAGACTAAATACATGCCTTGCAGCTGCATAAGCACGTGCTATTTCACTTACTGGTTGATTTGTTGCCTCTACCATTTCGTTTACAAAATAGCAGCCTGCTCTGTTCAGCATGGAATTTGCAACCGAAGTTGCTATTATTTCTCTCTTCAAAGTATGCTGCGGGATAAGTTCAGGATGTTGATCTACAATTGCAGAAGGGAAGTATCTCTCTAAATCTTGTGCTAGATATGTATCTTTATAAATATCCGTATCCACTAGCGAGGAGAAAACACTTATTTTCGCAGACGCAAGCAATACTGCAAGCTCTGGTCTGGTTAGTGAAAGACCGTTTTTTAGGCGTTCAGAGAGAAGCTCTTCACTTGGTAGAGACTCAACTTTTCTATTTAAATGACCTGCGCTTTCTAAAGCACGCATTAAACGCTCGTATGAATCAAAACGAGTCGAGGCGCTTGTAAGTTCTACACTTAATGCTTGAGTTTGAAGATAATTATTTTTAGTAACTAAAGAAGCGATATCATTTGTCATAGATTCTAGGAGGTTATTTCTATTTTCAAGATTTAATCTACCTTCTGATAACTTATTATTAAGTAAAATCTTTATATTTACTTCATGATCAGAACAGTCTACACCTGCTGAATTGTCAATAGCATCAGTGTTTATATACCCACCGTTTAGAGCAAACTCTATCCTGCCGGGTTGGGTTAAGGCAAGATTGGCGCCCTCACCAATAATTTTACAGCTTAGTTTGCTTGCATCAACTCGGACTAGGTCATTTCCCCTATCACCAGTGTCTTCATGGGTTTCCTTAGTAGCTTTAACATAACAACCTATTCCTCCAAACCAAATTAAATCTATAGTGGTTACAAGAAGACATCTGATTAAATCATTTGTAGTCAAACGCTTTTGATTTAGATTTAAAAGTTTGCAAACCTCAGGAGAAAGATTAACAAATTTGGATGCACGGTCTAATATTTGACCTCCTGGCGATAATATTTCTTTATTGTAGTCACCCCAACTTGAGTTTGGCATATAGAATAGTCTTTCACGCTCTTTAAAGCTCTTAATTGGATCTGGGTTTGGATCTATAAAAATATGATTATGATTAAAAGCTGCTAATAATTTAGTATGCTTACTTTGAAGCATCCCATTACCAAACACATCCCCAGACATATCTCCAACACCAATTACAGTGAAAACATCATTCTCTATATTTTTTCCAAGCTCACGAAAATGGCGCTTAACTGACTCCCAAGCACCTCTTGCAGTTATTCCCATTTTCTTATGGTCGTAACCATCTTTACCACCCGACGCAAAGGCATCTCCTAACCAAAAATTCTTTTTATTCGCTATATCATTGGCAATATCAGAAAAAGTAGCAGTACCTTTATCTGCTGCAACAACAAGATAAGAATCCGTCTGATCATACGCCACTATGTCTTTTGGTAGCACAACCTCCCCTGACACAATATTATCCGTGAGCTCAAGAAGTGCAGAAATAAACATTGAATAGCATTCCATACCTTCATTAAAATATGTATTTCGATCAGAGTTATCTAAAAATCTTTTGACTACAAATCCACCCTTAGCACCTACAGGGACAATAACTGCATTTTTAACCATTTGTGCTTTCATAAGATTCAAGACCTCTGTACGAAAATCTTCGCGTCTATCCGACCAGCGAATTCCCCCGCGAGCAATCTTACCACCTCTCAGGTGGATACCTTCAAATCTTGGTGAATATACAAAAACTTCAACATAAGGTCTTGGCAGGGGCATCTGATCAAGTCTAGCTGAATCAAGTTTAAACGATAAATAAGGTTTATTAATATCTACACCTAGGTTTTGAAAATAATTTGTCCGTAATGTTGAATCTATTACGTTTAAAAACCTTCTAATTATTCTGTCCTCATCTAGGCTCAATACATCATCAAGTTTTGTAATTATTTCAATACGTTTTCTTTGATTATCCTCATGTGCACTAGTTGAATTATTTGGATCAAATTTTGAAATAAAATAATGGGTTAACATGGAAGTAACATCTGCATGCTTACATAGTGTTTCTTCCATATACGCTTGACTGAAGGGTGCACCTACTTGGCGAAGATACTTTGCAATTGCACGAAATATCACCACTTCATTCCATGACAAACCAGCACGAACTACTAAACTATTAAAGCCATCGTCCTCTGCATCACCAGCCCAAACTCGCTTTAAAGCCTCACCAAAATTATCCCTGATAATATCTATATCTATTTCAATATTAGATTTTTCATGCAAAAGTAAGTCATGAATCCATATAGTTTCTTTATCATTAGATTTATTTTGGCTTCTGGCACGAACACGGTATGGACGTTCACTAATTACTCTTAGCCCCATTTTTTCTAACTTAGGTAATATATCAGAAAGCGGAAGTGGGTCTCTTAAGTTATATATTTTCAAATTTATAGCACTTAAATTGCTCTCAAGCTGTCTATATAGATAAAGAGAAAGATCTCCCCCCAATGTTGCAGCTTCAAGAAAATGTATATCTTGAGCTGCAACACTCGGAGAAAAATCTTCTCTATAGGCTGCTGAAAAGCCACTAGCATATCGTGAAGCAATTTTGGAAACTTCTAAAGGTGTATAGGTTTTATCAATCAAATGAATGAGGCGATCATCCCATGACCGAATATTATCAACAATACTCTCCTCAATATCTTCAATGTTATAATGTGGGATTTTTCCAGGTTTAGTTTGTATTATATAGTGAACCCTTGCTAAAGCAGAGCTTGACATTTGCGTTGTGTAAGTCCCAATTTTACCACCTAAAGCAACTTCAAGAATCCACTGAATTCGAGTACGAAGATCAGTATTATATCTCTCACGAGGGATATACACTAAACAAGAGATAAACCTTTCAAGGGGGTCACGGCGTATAAGTAACCCGGGGCGCTGACGTTCTTCTAAGGCAAATACACCAAGAGCCATAATTTCTAACTCAGAATCTGAGATTTGAAATAATTCATCTCTTGGAAGACTCTGCAATACATGTTCAAGAGCCTTAAAATCGTGTCCACCAGGCTGAAATCCTGAATTATTTAAAACTGTGTTAACTTTCCTTCTTAAGAGAGGTATTTGGCTCACAGGACTACTGTAAGCAGTTGATGTGAATAGCCCTACAAAGCGTGTTTCACCAACTACGGCCCCATCTAAATCAAACTTTTTTATCCCCACCGAGTCCATTAATACAGGTCTGTGAACTGTTGATTTAATGTTAGCTTTTGTAATCATTAATGGTTCTGTAGAACTTATAAAGTTAGTGAGTTCATCAAGATTTTCTTCGTTTCGTGTTGTATTTCCCAGTGGCTTTAGCTTTTGATTGCGTAATACTCCAAGGCTTGAATTGGGAACAATAGTGTAATTTAATTGGTTATTATCAGAAATATCTATGTCATATTTTCTATGACCCAAAAATGTAAAATTGTTATCATACATCCATGAAATAAAATCAGCCGCCTCGTTCCCTAAACCGTCTGGTAAGAATTCTGAAAATTCAGACAACTCAGCAAGTGAAAAATTTAACTGCTCTAACATAGGGTGCCAGTCAGTTACCGCTAAACGAACATCTGTTAAAACTTTTATAAGCCCATGTTTAAGTTTTTCTCTTCTTTGGTCATCTAATATTCTATCTACTTCAAATAAAATACATGACTCCCTTTCTCCCTTCAGGGTGGTGCTAACATCACTAATAGATATCAAATCTCCATTATGATTTCTTTGTACATCAAATATAGGGTGAACTAACAGATGAACAGAAAAGCCCTGCTCATTGAAATAAGCAGTTGCTGAATCAACAAGAAATGGCATGTCATCGTTTATTAATGCTACTATACTATGGTTAGAATGCCAGTCAGCGTTCTCATGATTTGGATCAAATATTGATATTGCGATGTTGCCAGCAGACCGGGACTGCATAAGTCCCCATTGTAAGAGGCAAATATTCAAAATTTCAGTATTTTTTCGCCCTACAATATCAGCTGCAGGAATAGATTCTAGAAATGAATGCACAAAATGTTCTCTTTGCGATTCTAGAATAGACTTTGGTTCAAGCTTCAATAATTCTAAAACTTGCTTTAAAGTGCTAGTTTTGTGCCAGTTTTGATTCAATGGTCAGCCTTAATAGAAGACTTTCTGATTTAAGATTTATCCATTTAAATAATGTATTAAGTAATATATTCTTTTTTTTACCATCCTAAAAAAATAAACAAGTGATTTAATACTTGTTAAAAGTTAGTTTGTGCTACTTTATTACTATTAACAATTGTTAATAATGCAGTTTTTATTCACCGTCATCAATATTGGTTTTGTTATAGTCTTTTAAACGATGACAGTAGACATATAAATCTGCTTTATTCTATTACATCAGGATGAATATATGATTCGAATAAAATAAATTTCAAAAGCCGGGGAGACATAAATGTCAAAAGCACATAGTGGGGCAAAAACAATGGAATATCTTGATCGTTATATGGAGGGTGTGAAAAAGCGAAACCCTGGCGAACCAGAATTTGTACAAGCAGTATATGAAGTTGCTTCAACAATTTTTCCTTATATAGCTGACAAACCACAATATCATGAAATGCAAATTCTTGAGCGAATGGCTGAACCTGAAAGGGTAATTTCATTCAGGGTTCCTTGGACCGATGATGAGGGTAACATACGCACAAACAGGGGTTGGCGTGTTCAGTTTAATAGCGCAATTGGACCTTACAAAGGTGGTATTAGATTCCATCCAAGTGTTAACCAAAGTATTTTAAAATTCTTAGGGTTTGAACAAACATTCAAAAATAGTCTTACTGGCTTGCCTATGGGTGGAGGCAAAGGAGGTGCAAACTTTAATCCAAAGGGTAAATCGAATAATGAAGTCATGCGGTTTTGCCAATCATTTGTTACAGAACTATACCGCCATATAGGAGAAGATACTGACGTTCCTGCAGGCGATATCGGTGTTGGTGGTAGAGAAATAGGTTATATGTTTGGCCAATATAAGCGTATCACTAATCGCTTTGTTGGGGTTCTTACAGGAAAAGGTTTAGAATTTGGTGGATCTAAAATGAGAACCGAAGCAACAGGATATGGCACTATATTTTTTCTCAATAATATGCTCAAGCATCAGTCACAGAGTTTGGATGGAAAAAGGGTTATAATATCTGGCTCAGGTAACGTTGCGACTCACGCAGCAGAGAAAGTTTTACAACTTGGCGGGCAACCTTTAACCCTATCAGACTCTGGAGGTTTCATACATTGTTCAGATGGGTTTAATCAAGAGCAAATTAATTGGATTAAGGATCTAAAAGGCTTACGAAGAGGAAGAATTTCTGAAGCTGCAGATGAGTTTAACAATATTGAATTTCATGAAGGCAAAAAGCCATGGGGTGTAGAAGCTGATTATGCTACACCCTGTGCTACACAAAATGAAATCAGTGGGGCTGACGCAGAACTAATGCTCAATAACGGAATAAAAGCAGTTGCAGAAGGCGCTAACATGCCTAGTGAACAAGAGGCTGTTGATTTGTTTCAAGATGCTAAGATCCTTTTTGGTCCTGCAAAGGCTGTCAATGCCGGGGGTGTGGGAGTATCAGGTTTAGAAATGAGTCAAAATAGTGCACGTATAGCATGGGAAGATGATCATTTACGCACACTATTAGAAAATATGATGCAGAAAATTCATGATAGTTGTGTGCAGTATGGCACTCAAGATGATGGTCATGTTAACTATCTAGCAGGATCGAATATTGCTGGATTTGTTAAGGTTGCTGATGCAATGTTAGCATACGGACACGTCTAAAAGTTATAATCTTAAGCATTAGGCGCCACCAAAATTCGGTGGCTCCATTTTCTTTGCTTAAAAAAAATGAAGTGTTGTAGTATCTCAGCCTATATCAGGAAGATCTTTGATATCTTTATATAGTTTGAATCTTTCAACAATATTTATCATTTCTTTTTTTGATAACAACTCTGGCTCTGAAATAGATAAGGCACTTAAATATTGAGCTGCCAACGACTCTACTTCAATAGCCATGTTTACTGCATTTGGAAGGGTTAAACCAAGTGCTAAAGTCCCATGATTTGAGAGTAAACAAGCATATCGGTCTTCCAAGGCTTCTATAGTAAGATCTGATAACCTTTGAGTCCCAAAAGTCGCATAAGGAGCACATCTAATATTGTAGCCACCTGCCAAGGCAACCATATAATGAAATGGAGGTATTTCTCGCCTCAAGCATGATAATGCCGTGGCTTTTTCTGAGTGTGTATGTACTATTGCGCATACTTCAGGTCTTACATCATATATGTCCTTATGAATTCGCCATTCACTAGATGGCTTTATACCCACTGGTATTTTATTAACTCCTGTATTGCCTAGAATAACCATTTTTTCTGGTCTTAAATATTTATAATCTATTCCTGATGGTGTAATAAGAAATCCTGAATTTATTCTTAAGCTTATATTTCCTGATGTTGGTCCATTTATACCAAGTGATGCTAAATATTTAACTGCATTTACCACTAATTCTGCTTGCTCTAAATATGTGCTTTTACTTTTCATAACCCTCTACTTGTGCCCTTTTCGAAAATTATTCAAGCCACTCTTCGATGCACTAAATATACCATCCTCTGTTATTAAACCGGTTAACAAACGAGCTGGTGTGACATCAAAACTATAATTCGCCGCTTGACTGTGCTCCGGAGCTAAGGCAACTCGCCTAATTTTACCATCATCTGATAGACCAACTATATTAAGGACTTCATCCTGTCCCCTTTCTTCAATTGGAGTATCCCTCATACCATTACTGATCGACCAATCAACTGTCGAAAATGGTATCGCAGCATAAAATGGTACTTTATTGTCTTTTGCTGCAAGTGCCTTTAGATATGTGCCAATTTTATTGCAAACATCCCCTGATGAACTTACTCTATCAGCTCCAACAATACACATATCCACCAAACCTTCCTGTATGAGATGACCGCCTGCATTATCCACTATAATTGTATGTGGAATATTTTTTTGTGATAATTCCCATGCAGTAAGGGCTGAACCTTGATTACGCGGTCGTGTCTCATCGACCCAAACATGAATATCGTATCCTAACTCATTAGCAACATATATTGGGGCTAGTGCAGTTCCCCATTCTATGGCTGCTAGCCAACCCGCATTACAATGAGTAAGAATGTTGATAGTTCTATTAATTTTTCTCTTTTGCTTTGTTTTTAATATCAAATCAGCACCATGTTCCCCAATTTTACGGCAGGTTAAAACATCTCGGCGAATCATTTCTTCAGCAAACAAAAAAGCTGATTTTTTCCTCTCTGAATTAGGCAGTTTTATAAGAATTGACATCATCTGGTCGAGTGCCCAACTTAAATTCATTGCAGTTGGTCTCGTTTTAAGGAGGTATTGATAGGCTTGAGATAATCCTGAATCAGAACTATCTTCACTCATTGCTAATGCGAGTCCAAAACTTGCCGTAACGCCTATCAATGGCGCACCACGAACTTTCATCTCTTTGATTGCTTTTACAGCTTCTTCAAGGGAATCTATCTCGGATATAATTAAATGATGAGGTAGATGAGTTTGATCAATGATTTTCACTTGCCCATGCGAAGTGCGCCAAATAGTTCTTAAGGGTAAGTTATCCTTATTCATACGCTAATAATGAGGAAGCGAAGAGAAAAAACAAGCTTCTAAAACAAAAGATCTAGCATTTTTGGCTGATTCATAAAATTTTTAACTATCTCAATTTATTATTCAAGACCATATATAAGCTTGATAAAAACATAGGTTTAAGTGATCAAATCCCTAAATTCTAATAAATTATCTCAAAGAATATTAGTTATTCAATATCTAATCTAGATATCAACTCCTGAATATATGGTTTATAGTTTTTCCAAGAGCTAATACCCTCATCATATATTTTTCTACGAACCTGTGTTTGACTAGCTGTTTCAACCGTGCGCTCAGTTTCATAAAACTCAAGACACCTATCTTCCCAATTTAAGTCACAGTATGTGAGTAGATGGCGAGTTTGATTAGCTTGGTCATTAACTATATTCTCATATTTAATTGTATAAATCTTATCTCCAAAATATGTATCCCATAGTTCCATTAATTCTTTATACATTTTATAAAATGCTATTATATGATCCATATCGTATGAAAATTTGTTTCCACCCTTAGAAAAAAACGTCTTATAGATTGACCAACAAGTTGCTTTTGGATCACGTTTAACATGAATAATTTTTGCCTCTGGTATAGAATTGATTATCAATTCAATCCACTTAAAATTTATTGGTAATTTATCCGTTATAAAAACCTCATTAGCATTTAGGTCATCTAAATACTGAGTATATTTATTTCGTATTGATATAAGTTTTTCTAGTGAAACGTTTTTATTCTCACTCAATGATTTTCTATAATTTAGCTCCTGAAATACTGAATTACATAATTTATTCATAAAAGGCAGCTCCCCAGCACCGAATACTTTGGAATGACTAGCCAAAATTTGTTCTACCAATGTAGTCCCTGATCTTGGCATGCCTATTATAAAAATTGGTATCTGACTTATAGGTCTTGAGTTTTGCTGTGTTAAAGAGATAAACTTATTTTTAATTGATATATTTTTGATATTAGAAAATTCTTTTTTCTCTTCTAAAATATTGAATTCTACTAACTCGTTATTCTCCCTGTTTGCCAGCTTGTAGTATGAAAATGCATCTTCATATTTTCCAGAATCATCAAACGCTTTAGCAAGCGCATATGAAAGTGCAATTCTATCTTTTTTGTTTGTATTTGGGTTTAGAATTAGTTTCTGTAAAATTTCTATCTGTGAATCGTTTGCATTATATTTTTTCACATTACTTAAGTGTCTATGGGCTAATGCATAATCAGGCTTGATTTTTAGTGCGGCTTCATAACTAGTTCTTGCATCATTAAACTTTCCAATGCTGACTAGTAAATTACCAAGGTTGTTATAAGCCTCTAAATAATTAGGTCTAATTTCAATTGCTTTCTCATAACTTATTATTGCATCTTTAACCTTATTTTGTTTTCGAAATAAGTTACCAAGAGCAAAATAAGCTGCTACGTGATTCGGCTGAACTTGCAAGACCTGTAGAAAACATTCTTCTGCCTCATCGTATTGTGCCATTCCAAGAAAAGTTTTTCCTAAATTAGTATATGCTTGCGCGTAAGTAGGATTTATAGATAAAGCTTCTCGAAAGCATTCAACAGCTGATTGAGGTTTAGAAAGCTTAGCTAGCGCTGTCCCAAGATTATTTTGTGTTTCAGCACTTTTTGGATTTATTTTCAAAGATTCTTGAAAGACCTTAGCTGCTTCAGAGACCCTTCCCAGGCTCATCAAGGATATACCTAAATTATTATAAACTTCCCATTGTCTCAACTGGTACTTTATTGCAGCGTTGAAACTTGATATTGCCTCCTCGTAAGCTTTAAGGGTTAATTTTAAATCTCCTAAATTTTTATGTGCTTGGGCATGTTCTGGCTGAAGATCTATAGCCTTACGAAAATTTTGTTCTGCCAGTTTAATTTCATTTTTTTGGATATACACAAGTCCAAGGTTACTATACGAATCAGCGTGTTCATTATTAAGTCTTATTGCGTTTTTCAAATAATAAATTGCATTTTCTAAGTCATTAAGGGCTAAAAAAGCGACCCCTAAATTACTGTGAGCCTCAACATAGTTAGGGGAGATATTAATTGCGGTCCTATAACTATTAATTGCCTCATTAATATTTCCAAGTGCAAAATAACAGGCACCCAAAATATTGGGTAAGATAGCATTATTTGGATTATTTTTTATTAGCTCATTGGCTGTGTTTTGTGCCTCAGCTAAATTTCCACTATTATAAAGGGATATAAGGTGGTCAACTTCTTGATCAGTCATGTGACTTTATATATATGCTAGTAAATATGTGAATTTTCTTAATTTCAACCTACTATCTAAATATTATGTGTTGCATAGAATAACTATACAATAAATAGTCTGACCAAATTATCTAAAAAACAAGGCTAAAACATAGCAAATAACAAAGCCTAAGCTCAATAACATAAAAATGGAGCGGGCGATGAGATTCGAACTCACGACCCTAACCTTGGCAAGGTTATGCTCTACCCCTGAGCTACGCCCGCGCCCCAACGCATGGCGATATTACGCTGATATAAATTACTTTCAAGAGCGGATTAGGAGTAAAAGTCATTAATATACCCGTAAAACCAAATATTTTATTCAAAAAACTAGGTGTTTTAGGTATTAAGAGCGATACAATAGAACATCCTGCAGTATTTACAGCCGAGGAGGCTACTAAATACTGTTCTGACCTACCTGGCGCACACTGTAAAACTTTGTTTCTCAAAGATAAACGTGGAGAGCTTTGGTTAATTATTTCGTTGGATCATCGTCGTCTCAATATGAAAAAACTACAAGGTCTTATAGGATCAGCAAGGCTTTCCTTTGGAAAACCTGATTTATTGCTTGAAATTTTAGGTGTATATCCTGGTTCTGTTACACCGTTTGCATTAATTAACGACGTTAATCTAAGAGTAAAACCTGTACTAGACGAGGGCATTATAAGGTCCGATGTAGCTAATTTTCATCCTCTAATAAATACTATGACTACCACTATAAAATCATCAGATCTAAAATTATTTATAGCTGACTGTGGACACACTTTACGTATAATTGATCTAGATTTAGCTTAGTAATTCAAATTATAAGTAAAAGTGTTATTAAAAGACTATAAAAATATACTTGCCACTAGCAACAACTGCTGCCATTTAATTTAGTAAACTATTGTTTAACTTAATGTACTAACTTTGATTGGGAAAACAAACCATGGAATCAATAATTGGTCAACCTGGAGACACTGGGGCAGAGAATTTAGACCTAATCAAGGAAAGCTCCACAGCTACCTTTGCTGATGATGTGATTAAAGCATCTTCAGATACTCCTATACTAGTTGATTTTTGGGCCCCTTGGTGTGGTCCCTGTAAACAACTTACTCCTGTTTTAGAAAAATTAGTTAAAGCTTCATCAGGTAAAATTCGCTTAGTAAAGATAAATATTGATGAAAATCAAGAATTAGCAACCCAACTTCAAATACAGTCAATTCCTATGGTATATGCTTTTAAGGAAGGACAGCCAGTTGATGGTTTTATGGGAGCACTTCCAGAGAGTCAGATTCGTGACTTTATCGAAAAACTAATAGGTCCTGTAGGACCTTCTCCATCTGAAGAAGTAATTAGTATGGCAAAAGAAGCTCTTTCCCAAGAGGACTTTCAAACTGCAGCTAATCTATTCGCACAAGTTATGCAAAATAATCAGGGTGAACCATCTGCGATAGCAGGACTAACAAAGTGTTATATTGGTATGGGAGAAACTGATCAAGCGCGCGAAATTATTGGATCACTTGATGAAGAGACCTCTGCGCATCCAGAAGTTGCTAGTGCCATTGCAGCCCTAACACTAAAGGAACAAGGCTCTGAGACTTCCAGCGATATTTCTAAACTTCAAAGTGTAATAGCTAATAATCCAACTGATCATCAAGCTCGCTATGATCTAGCTTTAGCACTTTCCAGCGATGGGAACCATGAAGAAGCTATTGAACATCTTGTAGAAATAATTAAACATGATCGACAATGGAATGAAGATTCTGCAAGAGAACAACTTCTAAAGATTTTTGAAGCTCTTGGGCCAACTGACCCAGTGACCGTCAATGGAAGAAGAAAACTGTCAACAGTTCTATTTTCTTAAACTTATATGGGAACACCATTTCCTTGCAAAATACAACTTTCGAACATTTTCCTTCAATAGTACCTGTCTTTCCTCTGTCTGGAGTACTTCTACTTCCCCACGGAAAATTACCTTTAAATATTTTTGAGCCTCGTTATTTACAAATGATAGAGGATGCTATGTCATCGCATAGAATGATAGGCATGGCTCAGCCAGTAAACCCTATGGATAAAAATGTTCTTCCAGAAATATATCCCACGGGTTGCTTGGGCAAAATAACAAGCTTTTCTGAAACTGAGGATGAGCGATACTTCGTAACACTTACTGGTCTTGCTAGATTTAATATAATACGTGAAATGCCAGCTAATGGTTTACTATACCGGCAGGTTAACGTGAATTATACAGCTTTTGGAAAAGATCTCGATAAACCTGAAAAGCTAGAATTAAATCGTGACATATTATTGCCTGCCCTCAAAAATTTTTTTGAACTAAAAGGGCTTTCTGCAAATTGGGATGCTATCAATAAATCTGACGATACTGATTTACTAACTAGTCTAGCAATGATTTGTCCTTTCTCTCCAAGTGAAAAACAAGCATTGTTAGAGTGTGTTACTTCTGAATCTAGAGCAAATATGCTCGTAGCACTTATTGAAATGGCTCGGCATGATACAAATTCAAGAAATAGTTTCCACTAATTTAACTATATCACAAACGTGTTTGAATAAATTAAACCCTCGTATGGGAGTTGTAATGAATAGTAATTCAGAATCAGATATTGACCCAAAGTTACTAGAAATTTTGGTTTGCCCGCTTACTAAAGGGTCTCTAGTCTATGATAAAAATCGTAAAGAACTCATTAGTAACAAGGCGAGGCTGGCTTATCCTGTAAGAGATGGCATACCAGTAATGCTAATTGATGAAGCAAGAAAACTTGAAAATAGCGAATAAATATAATAAATCAAATGTCTTCATCACCATTTAAAACACAAAACTGGCCTACAGAAATTCGATATAAGTCGACTCAAAAAACACTTGAGATCGATTTTGATGATGGAGTTTCATATTCTTATACATCAGAATTACTCAGAGTAGAGTCTCCTAGTGCTGAGATCCGTGGACATGATGGTGTAAAAAAAATCATGGCAGGGTGTCAAAATATCTCAATAGTCGATATCCAACCTGTTGGTAATTATGCTGTAAGACTAACTTTCGAAGATGATCATAATACCGGAATATATTCGTGGAGCTATCTACGATATCTAGGTGATAACCGCGATGAAATCTGGGCAACTTATTTGAATGCCCTATCAGAAAATAACTTGAAAAGAGACAGATGAATTTCTTTTACTAATATTATTAATCCTATAGAAATGCCTAATATCGGTGGTTTTTTTCATAGTATTTCTGATGATAATCTTCCGCTGGCCAGAAAGTTTGATCTGTTGTAATTACTGTAACAATTTTTCTCAAATAATTTCCTGATTCTTGAATTTTTAAAAGACTTGTAGAAGCTTTTTCTTCTTGGTCCTTACTGTGACAAAAGATTATTGAACGATATTGACTACCTACATCTAAGCCTTGTCTATCTAACTGTGTAGGATCATGCATTTCCCAGAAGTAATCTAGCAGTGACTCATAATTTAATAATTTAGGATCATAATTAATCTGTACAACTTCAGCATGCCCTGTTTGTCCTGTACAAACTTGCTCATAAGTAGGATTTTTTGTGCTGCCGCCCATATAGCCTACCCTTGTTTTCAAAACACCATTAATCTTACCTAATAAGAATTCTGGTTTCCAGAAACATCCTGCACCAAAAGTTGTTACATCCATTAAGTCTACCTTTCTAACTTAGTTAGTTTGTGCTTAGTATAAATTAAATCTGCTCTCCGCGCACTAATCGGGGCAAATCGCCAATGAGCCCCATTGCATGACGCATAAAAAATCTTTTTATAGGTGGTGATTGATTTATCCCAGCAAGCCCTAATCCACGTATAATCTGTAATGAACTATTTTGGTTTGAAAAGAGGAGATTAAGTCCATGTGTAACTGCTGCTAACATGGCTGAATCAAAACGTCTAAAGCGCTGATATTGTGTTAAAAGATCTTCACTACCAACGTCTAAACCTAAGCGTCGGGTTTCAACAATAACTTCCGCAAGTGCAGCACAATCACGTATTCCAAGATTGAATCCCTGACCTGCGATCGGGTGAATGCTGTGTGCAGAATCACCAATCAAAGCAATTCTTTGAGCAATATATTCTTTGGCATAAGATAATGAAAGTGGATAACTCCAACGAGGACCTTCTAACTCTATCTCACCAAGAAAATCACCAAACCTATGTAATAGTTCGCGTAAAAAATCCTCTTTATCGAGACTTAAAATTTTTGGGGCTAATACACTGTTTTCAGTCCAAACAAGTGATGAACGATTTGAGGTTAACGGTAGAATAGCAAATGGACCTGAGGGTAAAAATTTTTCGTGTGCAATGCCTTGATGTGGAAATTGATGTTTTACCGTACATACTATGCCTACCTGATTGTAAGATAACTCAATATTTTTAATACCTGATTCTGATCGCAAAAAAGAATTACGACCATCTGCTGCAACTGCTAGCGAAGATTCTATTATACGCCCGTTGGATAGCTTCATTGTTGCAATATCATCAGAAACATTAAATGATTTAACTGATTCTGGGGCAAAATGGGTTACCTTATTGAAGTTTTTTAATGCTTTTAATAGGCTTATCCTTAATATACGGTTTTCAACCATCCAACCTAGAGGTTCTTCTCCTAAATCAAGGTGGTCGTAATGTAAAAACAATGGCGAATTTCCATCAGATACTCTTATTTGTAAAATTGGTTGAGCATCCGATTCTAAATAAGACCAAACACCAATTGCAGACAGAACATTTTTGGAGCCGAGGGCAATTGAAGAAGCCCTACCGTCAAAGTCTTTACTTAACAAGTCATCAAGAGGCGTAGAATCAATTATTGCAGTTTCAACACCATAACGAGCTAGTGCCAGACCAAGTGTAAGTCCAACAAGACCACCACCACATATTGCTACATCATATTTATTGGTCATGTTTTATGCTCAAAAATAAAGTCAAGTGAAATACTCTAAAAAATAGTTATCATAAACGAAACATTTTAGGGAGATTTTATGAGTGAAAATTGGCATAAAATGAGTGCTATGAAACTTGGCTCTGAGATAGAACAAGGGGTCATTGATCCTCGTGAACTAACAGAATTTTTTTTAGAACGTATAAATGAACTTGATCCACTAAATTTAGTTTACTTGCGAACAACTATTGATCGCGCAAGAAACAGTGCTAATACGGCTTATCTTCGCTCTAAGTCTGGTCTTAGACGTTCAATTTTAGATGGTGTGCCCATATCATGGAAGGATCTTTTTGAAACTGCAGGAGATATTACTAGCCATGGGTCACCAATACTACTTGATCGTGTCGCAAGGAAAGATGCTGTTGTCGTAGAAAGAGCTGAACATGCAGGACTAGTTTGTTTGGGAAAAACTAATCAAACAGAATATGCTTTTTCGATTCTTGGTATAAATCCACATTTTGGAACACCTTCAAATCCATTTGATAAAATAACTAAACGTCTACCAGGTGGATCAACTTCTGGAGGAGCTGTTTCTTTATCAACCGGATTAGCAGCAGCAGCAATAGGTTCTGATACTGGAGGCTCTGTTAGAGTACCTTCTGCCTGGAATGGACTTGTCGGTTTTAAAACTAGCTTTGGACGATTACCTCTAGATGGAGTTCTTCCTCTATCAAAAACTCTAGATACGGTTGGACCGCTAACGCGTAACGTAGAAGATGCTGCTGCTATATTTAGTATTTTAGATGGTCGATCTGCTTCAAATCCTAGATCATGGGTAGATATTTCCGGACTTTCCCCAAAGTTTATTAAGTTGGTTTGCCCTAAAACGTTTGTTTGGGATGATTTGAGCCCTGATATCGAGTCAGTTACACGAGCTGCTGTGGACAAAATTTCTAATGCTGGTGTTTCTATTGATAATAAGGAAGTAAAAGAATTATTGGAAATAGACTCTCTTATAAATCACTATGGTCCGTATCATGCATCAGAATGTCACGCTATATGGGGAGAAAAAATTGAAATTGATCCAAAATTAGTCTATCAGCCTATCCTGGAGCGGATACGTTTAGGAGGGCAAATGAATGCTAGCATAATAGAAAAAACAAAGCTTAAGCTTCAGGTTTCAGCTAGAGCTTTACATGCTTGGATAAGGGAAAATGGCATTTTAATTTGTCCTACTGTTCCAATAAGCCCACCAGCAATAGGCGACCTAGAATACAACACTGAATTATGGACAAAAGCAAATGGTATAGTTTTAAGAAATACCAGGCTTGGTAACTTTTTAAATTGTTGTGCTATTACATTGCCATGTGGAAAAGATTATAATGGAATTCCTGTTGGACTAATGTTTTTAGCTCCTTGGGGTGAAGATGAATTGTTATTGCGGACTGCCGCCGCAATTGAAAGAATTCTTAAAACTTGAAAAGTTTTTATGCAAATTTTTTATATTTATACCGACAAGTGTTTTTACATGTTTATTATTTCAAAAGTTTTAGAGAAAAATTTTTAGTTACATAAATTTTTCAGGCTGGGCATACTTAAGGTGATTTTTAATATGATAGTAAAATTGCTATAAATATATTTGATGGTCACAGGAACAAAAGATAATAAGAGGGCGCCTTTCTTACCTCAGGCAGTAAGTCTTTTCCTAAAAAAAAGGGCTATAGAGCTATGTGGGATAATTGTTGCAATATTAGCGATACTTATCAGCATAGCACTGTCTTCACACAATGCTAATGACTCCTCCTTTAATACAGCAGCAAGTATATCGGCAAGTAACGTACTTGGAAAACCGGGTGCTTATCTGTCCGACCTTTTAATTCAAGGTTTTGGTTTGGGTGTATGTCTCTTAATTTTAATTTTACTAGCTTGGAGTTGGGCGTTCCTATCACACAGAAATTTTCAATTGATATGGCTTAGAGTAGCGCTAACACCCATAACATTAATACTTTTTGCAGTAGGGCTTTCTAGTGCTGGAGGTGCTATTAGCTGGCCAACAACAGCAGGATTAGGTGGTGTTGGCGGACTCGTGATTACAAATCAAATGTTAGACATGATTGGTAATTCTTTAGGAGCCAGGGCTGGCTTATCTTCCGTTTCAATTTTTCTTGGATTAACTAGTTTTATTATGTCTGTTGGTCTTAAATGGACGGAGTGGGTCAAAATTATAAGGTTTTCATATAAATCTATAAGTTTCATTGCAAATGCAAATCGATATTCTGTTGGATGGATTTTCCGTAATAGTAAATCTATGCAGTTAAAAAATTCACAAAAAAATTATTCAAATCCCAAATTAAAAAAGGGTTTAAACTCTGGAGTTTTGTCTGGCAAAAGTGTTGGGACTCCCTCTAAAAAACGATTTTCTATATGGCAACTTACTAAACGAGGTACCTCTAGCTTTCTCAGAGCTGAACCACAACTCTACGAAAATAGTTTGGAGTCAGATAACATTTTTGATAACCCAAGGAAAAAACAGGTCCCAACAAGTGAAAATAATTATGGAATAGTAAAGCAAAAAGTTGACTCGCCAAAACTAGGGAAACGAGGAACTAGAGAAGGTCAAGGTAATCTGGATCTAGCCGGGGATATTGAATATGAACTTCCTGCTCTTTCCTTACTAGCAGAGTCAAAACAAAAAAAGCCAACTAAAGTTCACTCAGAAGAGGCTTTAGAGCAAAATGCTAAACTTTTATTGTCAGTATTAGAGGACTTTGGAGTATATGGAGAAATGCAGCGAGTACATCCTGGTCCTGTGGTAACACTTTATGAATTTGTTCCACAGGCTGGCACTCGCACCTCTAGAGTAATTGGCTTGGCAGACGACATAGCACGATCAATGAGTGCTATTTCTGTAAGAGTTGCAACAATACCAGGAAAAAATGTTATAGGCATTGAGCTACCTAATTCTGAGAGAGAAGGAGTTTTACTCAGGGAATTATTAGATAGCGAGGCCTATGAAAATACATCTGCAAGCTTAACATTGGCACTTGGTAAAACTATTTCTGGTGAACCATTGATTGCTGACTTAGCCCGTATGCCTCATGTTTTAGTAGCTGGAACCACTGGCTCAGGAAAATCTGTTGCAGTTAATAGTATGATCCTTTCCCTATTATATAGACTGCCCCCAGAAAAATGTCGCTTGATCTTAATTGACCCAAAAATGCTAGAACTATCAGTTTATGATGATATTCCTCACCTCCTAACCCCTGTAGTAACTGATCCAAGTAAAGCTGTAGTTGCGCTAAAGTGGGTTGTTAGAGAAATGGAAAATAGATACCAGGGGATGTCAAAACTTGGTGTAAGAAATATCACAGGCTATAATAAGAGATTAGAAGATGCCCGAAAACGTGGAGAAATCTTACATAGGCGCGTTCAAATAGGTCTTGATGGCGATACGGGTCAACCATTGTTTGAGGAACAAGAGCTAGACTTGTCCCCAATGCCATATATTGTTGTAGTGGTTGATGAAATGGCAGATCTAATGCTTGTTGCTGGCAAGGATATTGAAGGAGCAGTGCAAAGATTGGCTCAAATGGCTCGCGCTGCAGGTATTCACTTAATTATGGCCACACAACGCCCATCCGTGGATGTAATCACAGGTACAATTAAGGCTAACTTTCCAACAAGAATAAGCTTTCAGGTTACCTCTAAAATTGATAGCCGAACTATACTTGGTGAAGCAGGTGCAGAGCAGCTTCTAGGTCAGGGAGACATGCTATTCCTAGAGGGTGGTGGTCGCCTGACAAGAGTACATGGTCCACTTGTGACTGATTCTGAAGTAGAGAAAGTTATTCAGTTTCTCCGCTCACAAGGAATAGCCGAATATAAATCGGAGATTATAGAAGAAGAAAACCAAGGTGACGGCTTAATACGGGAAAGTAATATTGATGATCCATTATACGATCAAGCAGTAGCTTTAGTTGCGAGAGAACAGAAAGCTTCTACAAGTTTTGTTCAACGTCACCTTCAAATAGGTTACAATCGTGCTGCTAGAATTGTTGAGAGAATGGAATCTGAGGGTATCATTAGCAAAGGAAATCATGTTGGAAAACGTGAGGTTTTAATCAGTGATCATTCGCTAAAAAATTGAATCTTGTATTATCGACTTATATTAAAATATGGAAAAAATATTGTTTTTTTTATCCTCCATAAATTATAGGGTCAAGAATCCTGTATGCACATTATTATATGCATTTTTTGCATTAATTATTTATGTCTTCATGTTTGTAAATGTTAACGCTCAAGAAATTAAGATACTTGATTTAAGTAACGAAGACAGGCAGAAACTACAGCTTGTTGAAAATTATTTAAACAGCATTTCAACCTTGAAAGCTAGGTTTTTTCAAATATCACCTGAAGGTGTGAATACAGAGGGAACTTTTTATCTCCGACGTCCTGGTAAAATTCGCGTAGAGTATGATCCACCTTCACCACTTCTTATAGTAGGTGATGGATTTTTACTTCATTATCATGATAAAGAACTTGGACAAATAAATGATTGGCCTATTTTTGATACTCCTCTAGGAGCACTAAGCGACGACTCTATACGACTAAATGAGGAGCTTGTAGTTACAAGTTTTAAGAGTGAACATGGAAGTATTAAATTACGCCTAATACAACGTAGTGATCCTGCCCTTGGAGGCATTACTCTTTTCTTTTCAGATTCCCCGATAGTTTTAAAACAGTGGGCAATAGATGATGCACAAGGAATGTTGACAAGAATAATTTTGTTTGAAATTGAAAAAAACCTAAAACTAGATCCAAGGCTATTTATTTTTGATGACCCAAGAAAGCAAACTAACATTCGTTAAAGATTACCTATACTTTCAATAAATTATTTATTCAAATATTTATGATTTTTTTTATGAAATCTATAATTACTGTTACTTATATTTTTTAAATTTATTATAATTATAATCCAGTCAGTCTATGGATAATTTATGACGATAAAAAATAAATATAAGCCAATTATAGGTCTTCCAACCTGTATAAAAAATATTGACGACCAACGTTTTCATGTTGTCGGTGAAAAATATTTAATAAGTATTATTAAGGCTATGGGTGGTATTCCTATAATTTTTCCATCTATAGCAAACTTAACTGACCAGCAAAGGATACTTAATTCTATAGATGGCATACTTTTCACAGGTAGCCTAAGTAATGTTCACCCCGCTAACTATAATAAAACTCTAGATTCTAAATCTTTACTTACTGACCCAGATAGAGATTCTACAACATTACCATTAATTCGTTCTGCTATTTCTTGTGGAAAACCAATTCTTTGTATTTGCAGAGGAATGCAAGAGCTAAATGTAGCTTTTGGCGGGACCCTTTTCCAGCATTTACCAAATATACCTGGAAGAATGGATCATGATGTTGATAGGTCTCTTCCTGTTTCTATTCAATATACTGCGCGTCACTCAATTTCTCTAAAACCAGACAGTTTACTATCCAGTCTTTACAAACAAAAGGGTGAGCCTATGGTAAATTCACTTCATAGCCAAGGTGTTGATAAATTAGGTGATGGATTAATAACTGAGGCTATTGCCTCAGATGGGCAAATCGAGGCTATAAAGTATAAAAATAGTGAAAGATTTGCGCTTGGAGTTCAATGGCACCCCGAATGGCAAGTTAGAAATAATCCTTTTTACTTATCTATATTCCATAGTTTTTTGAACAGCATTCAACCGTGAGTGTATCAGTTAAAAATGTATTTAACATATAAAGTTTTATTTAGATATTATAGTATGAAAGGTTATTATGCGAGTTGCCTCTTGGAATATAAATTCTGTTAGAATACGTATTGATTCAGTTAAAAGATTTGTTGATATATATAATCCTGATATCCTCTGTTTACAGGAAATTAAGGTGGAGGATAATTTATATCCCCAGTCAGCTTTTGGTGAAATGGGTTTTAAATACCATCAAATATTTGGACAAAAGAGCTATCACGGTGTTTCAATTCATTCTAAGTTTCCAATAGTTTCTGCTGAAAAGAAATATTGGTGTAATAAAACAGATAGCCGCCATCTGAAAGTTAGTTTAGATAATAGTGTTGATATACATAATTTTTATGTGCCTGCAGGCGGAGATAAGCCTGATCCTCAAGAGAATGAAAAGTTCGCCCATAAACTAGATTTCCTTAGGCGCATGGAAGATTGGTCTAAAAAAATTAATAAATCAAAAGCTTCTATACTTTTAGGGGATCTTAACGTTGCGCCATTAGAAACGGATGTTTGGTCACATAAGCAACTAATTAAGATAGTTTCACATACCCCTCTTGAGGTTTCTCTGTTAAATAAAATCAGAGATGTTGTATGGATAGATGCTATTCGTGAGATCATTCCAAATGATCAAAAATTGTACTCTTGGTGGAGCTATAGGTCACCAAATTGGGAAAAAGCAAATAAAGGAAGACGGCTGGATCATTTGTGGATCACTCCACCTCTAAGAAAAACTCTTGTAAATGCTTTTGTTGCTAAATCTGTTCGTGGGTGGACAAAACCATCTGACCATGCACCTATAGTTGCTGATTTTGACTGGACTCCCTCTGTGTAGCCAGCTCTTGTAATTTTCTGTTAGTTTTTTCTAATCTAAAAGCTAGCTCTCTCATAACTTCAATCGCCATTTGAGGAAATTGCGTTATTAATTGTAAAAAAATGTCCTTTGAAATTTTGAGAGTTAAAAGTTCTGTCTTAGCCCTTACTGTAGCTGTTCTGGGCACATCACAGAGAATGGCTATTTCACCAACCCAGTCGTTTTTTTTTACACTTGCTATTTCAATTTCATTTCCCCGTTCAGTGCTTATTAAAACTGATGCCTCTCCCTCTATAAGAATGTATGCTGAATCACCCAAACTTCCCTCTAGAAAAAGATCTTCACCTTTCATAAAACTTAGTCTCTCACTTGTAAAAGCAATTAGTTTGAGTTTCTGAGATTCAATATTTCGGAATAACGGTACATTCCTTAGCAAATCTACATCTTGTTGAAGGTCCATTTTTAACTCCAAAAGCATTAGGAGAATTTTAATCTTGCTCTATAAGTTCATTAAATATACTACCATTTCTTTTTAATTCTTCATATGTTCCTTGTTCTACAATAGCTCCATTTTTCATTACTATAACCACATCAAAATATTTTGCTAAATCTGCTCGATGTAAGGACCAAATCACTCCGGGTTTAGAAGAATTATTTAAAACATTTTTCATAATTCTTTTTTGGGACATGCCATCTAATGCAGCAGTAGCCTCAGAAATAATAAATACATCAGGTTGCTTAATAGCAGCACGAGCTATTGCAAGCTTCTGGCGTTGCGAGCCTGAGAGTCGTGCCCCCCCAATGCCTGTGTGATGTTGCAACCCAACTTCTAAAATCGTGGACCATAATCCACAATCATTAACCACTTCTCTAATTAGTTTACCAATCTTTTCTTTTGCTTGAGCCCGACCATATACAACTTTTCCAAAAAGTATATTATCCTCAACAGAAGCAGACGGATTATATTTTGTTTTATCAAAAATATCGATGCGCCGTTCTAAGTCAGCTGGCATATCTTGGTGCAAGAGGTTTCTTGCGTTTAGAATTTTTTCTTCTAGCCCAGCATCAATTAAATTTAGCCTGTGTCTCGCTGTTATTAGCTTCAAAGGGAGAGATAGTAATAAGCGCTTATCTGTCTCATTTAGGGTATCTAGTTTTGCCTTATTTGCCCTATTCATTAGGCTTTGGTATTGGGGTAGGCTATCTGCAGAAATAAAACTGAACTGTTGAAATAGCTCATGATCCGTTGGTAAATCAGAAAATAATTCAAGCATTGTTGCTGCTAATTGATAACCGCATTTTGTCAGATCTGATAACAAATCAGCTTTTTTTAGAGCCTCAAAGATATACTCTTGGTCAATGTAATTATTATTTTCAAAAAACTTATCGTAAGGATTACCAAATATAAGGTTTTCAATAACAGTTGCATTAGAATTATATTTTCGTAAATCAAAGTTCTCAACTAGACCCTGATATTCTTCATCTTTAAGTTTCTTTTCAAGCGCTTCACGTGCCTCTAATATTTTCAACGTTATTACTTTATCACTTTCCGGATTTATAATACCTCGTAACCCATACTCATACACCTCATATGACATATCAGCTAAATCTATTGCTTTTAGTAATAGGTTAATAAATTCAGAGCCATCACTAATTCCTAACCCTTCATAATTCACCCAATCACTATTTACATCTAGGGTTGAGTTACCTGTTCGCTTTGCTTCAACCAGCCACTCTTTTTGAGTATATAATTTTTCACTAGAATTTATATTTGTTTTTACTGGTTTATGCTTAAGTCCATATAATAAATTATCCTTAAGAGTAGATGAAAAGATATAAGAATTTTGTCCTACAAAACTAATACGTCGTCCAGTAACTATCTCTGGCATTAGTTGTAAATCATGCTCACCGGCTATTATTTTTCCCTCAGATGGCCTAATTAATCTTGCCAGCATTAGCAATAGTTCTTCTTTTCCGCTACCTGCTGTTCCAACTATTGCTACATTTAAATTGAGTGGTATTTTAAATGAAAGACCACTTACAATTAAGACTTCATCATCATCCTTTAAGGTCAAATTAGATAGTGAAATGTCACCTTTTATATTTGGATAAACACCTGGCTCAGACAACTGTTTTTCTTTATCCATTAAGTTACGAGGATCAAACTGATTAACTACTTGCTCATATTTTATTCTCACATCTTCCTTGGTTTGGTAAAAATTTAATAGTTCCATCCAAGGGGGTGCTAGGTCCTTATATGCAGCTAATACTGCTACAAGAGCTCCAAGGGTTAAGTCTCCAATAATTACTAGGTAACCACCAATCGTAAAAAAGAAAAATGGTGTTAATTGTGCTAAAAAAGTATTTAAAAATTTTATGAAAAATTTCTTATTATATATTTTATAACAAATTTCATAAATGATTCCTAATCGCCTAGAAAAATCTGCTAGTTCAAATTGTGCAGTTCCATGTGAATGTATTTCTTGAGCCCCTGCAACAGACTCCCCAATTTGCTCAGATAAACGCCTTATTTCATGAACCCTCTCTTTCGCAAGTAAGTTTACTCGCTGCTGGAGCTTAGGAATTATATAAGCTTGAATTGGATATAGTGCTATTGCTGCTGCACCCATAAGGGGGTCTTGTGAAAAAATATAAAAAATTGCTGTTAACAATAATCCACCTTGTAAGGCTGGTAGAGCAAATGCATTACCAATAAAACCCCCAAAAGGCTCAACCTCAGAGGTAATCATTGGTATTAGCTCTCCAGAAGAGACTTTACGAAAGTGTGGAAGTGGAAACCTTAAAACTCTTGAATAAAGTATAAAACGTAAACGTCTCAACATTCGTTCGCCGAGTCGTCCTGTGTAAAAGTTTATATAAATCCTGAATGAACCATTAATGCAAACTAAAACTAAAAATAAAATACAAAGACTAAATAGAAGTGTTATTTGATCTAAGTCTCCAAATTCAATTCCTATTACGCTAAGAGAACGAGGAAACTCATCACCAATTTTTGCAGGATCATCAGACTCTAAGGCTGTGTTTACAATTAATTTTGGTATATCAAGAGAGATATAATAGAAAGGCAAAGATAAGGCAGTAATAAACAAAATAAAGATTTGTTGTGGCTTGGTATGACGAAAGATGAACTTAAAAATACTTTTGTCCATAACAAGTATAAACTCCAAGACCAAAAACATTAATTAAAATGAGAATGGCTAAGCTTTCAAGAAGGGTAAGCAAGCTTTAATTATATTAAATAGGTTTGGTATAAACTTACGATATAATTTATTATAAATATTATTTTCAACAAGCATATTTCTTGAATAAACAATACATTTTGATTAATGAATTGTATTTATACAATTTATAATGATTTCAAAATTAACCATCTTTTAAAGACTTAATGATGCGTTTAGCTTTTTATGCTCCAATGGAATCACCTGACCATCAATTTCCATCGGTTGATGGTAAGATTGCTCGTAAATTAATAAAAGTTTTACGATTAGGTGGTAATATAGTTTCCATTGCAAGTCATTTTCAAAGCTATAATGATACAGGACAATCAGACCGCCTTGAGTCTATCCGTATAGCTGGAAAATGCCATGCTAATAATATTATTGAAGAAATAAAAAATCTATCTGTGAATAAGGCACCTGAGGTGTGGATTACTTACAAAATTAGTCCTAAGTCACCAGACTGGATAGGACCATTGGTAGCTTCAGCACTCAATATTCCTTATATAATAATCGAAGCCTTATATTCAAATAAATATAGATCCAGCCCTTGGGCGTCTAATCTAAATGCAACTGCACAAGCCATAGCGCAAGCTGATGTCATAGTTTCGTTTACTCAGCAAAATATAGATTCTTTAATATCACTCAAAAGTGGTAAAAGTATTAATTTTCTATTACCCCCTTTTTTAGATTTTTCTAATTATGAAACGTGTATTAAAAATAGAATAGGCACAAGGCGAAAACTTGCGGAGAAATATAGCCTTAGCTTATCAAAGCCATGGCTTGTTGCTATTAGTCCTATGCATCCAGGTCATACATTAGCTTCTTATCGTATCTTGGGAAGATCACTATGGTTAATTGATAAACCCAATTTTCATCTTTTAACTATTGGAGAAGGAAAAGCACTCCCCTTAGTGAAGGAATCACTAGGTCCTCTCGGAAAAGGTTTGGTTGCATGGCTTGGAAATCAACAAGAACAAAATATACCAAATCTACTAAGTGCATGTGACATTTGCGTATGGCCAGCATACAAAGAAACTTTTTCTATTTCACTACTAGAGTGTCAAGCCGCAGGGTTACCTGTAATTGCTGGAGGATTTGGTGCTGTGCCCGAAATAATACAGAATGGAGAAACTGGTATGGTAATTTCACCTTGGAATGATATAGAATTTGCTGAAGCTATAGTGAAATTATCTAGAGATGCTTCGTCTAGAAAGAAAATGGGCTTACAGGCACAAAGAATGATTAAAGAAAAATATAGCCTTTCGACAGCGAAAATAATATTAAATCAAGCATTATCTGAAGCAAAAAAAATTTACAAACTTTGAATACTGCATATCCATTGTTCTTAATAAGACCATTAATTACAAAGTAACCTAAGAAAGTTCAAATAAAAAATAAGGTATATATTAATGATAGAATACCGATGGGAAGATTTAAATTATGAGATAAATAACACCATCGATTTAGGTTTGCCTGTGGAGTTCTGGTGGAGAAATGATGGGGCTGTTTCTAAAACTAAAGAGTTAAGTCAACTCAGTTCACTAGCATCAAATGAAGGTGTATCTATAGGAGTTTCGATAATACCTGAAAGAATGTCATCTGATATAATTGGTCACTTTGAAGACCTTAATAATACCTTTATATTACAAAATGGTTTTAAGCACATTAATTATGCACCTTCCTCAGAACAAAAAATTGAGTTAGGTAAGCATCGCCCTATTAAAAATATTACAAGAGAACTAAAGATAGGACATAATAAATTATACTCAGCATTTAATTCTAATTTTCTTCCAATTTTAGTTCCACCATGGAATCGTATTTCAAGTGAATTAGTTTCTTGTTTACCTAGTTTAGGTTTTCATGGGTTAAGTTGCTATAAACCAAGGTCTTTGGCTTTTCCAGTATCAAATATTGTTCAGATAAATACACATATTGATTTAATCGACTGGAGTGGAAACAAGAGGTTTATAGGTACAGGAGCTGCACTTGCCCTCGCATGCCAACATCTCTCAAATAAACGTGAGGGTAGGGTTGATCCTTCTGAGCCTACTGGTCTACTCACTCATCACCTGTTGATGGACTTTCCTTCTTGGGCTTTTGTAGGTGCTTTTGTAAGAAGAACAAAATCAATTAGTGGTGTGAAATGGAAATGTATACCTGAAGTTTTTGATAAAAAATAAACTCTTTATAATAGTTTATGGTTTTAAAACCATGCCTTCTCCAGCTACATAAGATCCTGGACGCATTTTCTTTAAATCTTGGGAAATATTATCCATAAATATATCGTCATGGTTTGGGTCATGATGAAAAGCGACATATGTTTTTACATTTGCATCATTGCAAATCCGAACACCTTCCTGCCAAGTAGAATGCCCCCATCCAATATGCTCCAAATACTCTTCATCAGTATAAGTTGCATCGTATATTACAATATCTGAGTTATATATGAATTCCACAAGTTGACTATAAATCTTCATATTTCCATGTTCATGATCAGTAAGATAACAAATGCTTTTACCACGATATTCAATTCTATAACCCACTGCCCGGTCTGGGTGATTTAGCTCAGTGGTTAATATAGATACCCCCTGTTCTAATCTAATAGTATCACCAGGTAAAAAATCGGAAAAGTATAACTTTGCTCTAAGGGAACTTTGGTTAACTAGGGTTTCTTGGTTTTCAATAAGCTTAGTCATAATTTTTTGGGTTGTTAATTTTTTACCTAAACTCCCGCCATAAATTCGAATATCAACCTTATTATCTAAAGCAGGCTCAAAAAAGGGCCACCCCCACACATGATCATAATGAAAATGTGTAAAAAATAGATTTAAACTCAAAGTATTGTCTTTTAAAAGTGAATGACCTAATTGACAGATTCCAGTGCCTGCATCAAAAATTAAAGTTTGATTTCCAGCCTTAATTTCTAAGCAAGAAGTGTTACCTCCGTATAGTCTATGGGTCATTCCAGGACAGGGTATACTTCCACGAACACCCCAAAATTTTACATAGAAAGTATCTGTGTTCGTCAAAAATTAACTCCATTATTATATTACCAATAAGATAAAATAACTTATCAATTAGACTTTATCTTGCCTTATTTCCTATGTTCATCAGGTCTAATAATTTTATTTAAATTTAGTTAAGGTTGAAACTTTATGTTACTGACTATTACTCATAAATACTTAGCTAACTTAAAATTTCTACCCTAAAAACATAAAAATCTAATTATTATTTAATTTAATATTTTTTACCTTTCTAAAATTAATTTTTCTTACAAAGAATATTATGGATTTCTGCAAACACATAAAGATTGATCTCATTAAATAGATAGATATGAACAAGTCTTCAAATACCAATAGTAAAATTAGTTTGAATAATCACAATACTCGTACAGTATGGCTTGGTGTTTTTCTTGGTCTTGCTGCTGGAGCTTTAGGAGCTTTTCACCAATTCAAAATTCCTCCTGCTATGCCGTTGATGCTTAAAACCTATGATTATGACCTGACTCTTGCTGGTGGTTTTATGTCTGTGTATGCAGTGGTGGGATTAGCAACATCAGCATTTCTTGGCATTTGGTTAAAAAAATTCGGTATAAGAAACTATTCTCTTACAGCAGGACTACTACTGATAGTTGGTTCATTAATTACTATCTCTTGGCCCGATAATTCTGCCACAGTTCTAATCTCTAGGGCTATTGAAGGTTTTGGTTTTGCTATTTTAGCCATTATTGGACCAATTATAGCTATTCGAAGTGCAACAATAGTTCAAAGACCTTTGGCTATTGCTATTTTTGCGAGCTGGATTCCTATAGGTCAGCTCACAGCTCTTGGTATAGCACAACCAGCTATAGAGTTAGGTCAGTGGAGGATTATTTGGTGGGTTGGTATTGTCCTAACATTAATTGTTGTAACATGTCTGTGGCTAAAAAATAGGGAAGAAAACAAAAATAAAATACAATTTTCAACTGCTGAAGATGTGCTTAATATATCGATGAGAGCAAGAGTCTCAATGATAATAGCATCAGCAATTTTCACTCTTTGGTCCGCACAATATTTAGCAATGTCAACTTGGTTACCGCATTATTTAGTTACACAACGAGGATTAACGCCTACAGATGCTATTGCTCCCTATGCAATTCCAACAGTAATAATTATTATATTTAATATTGTCGGTGGCATCATCTTACGTCGTGGAGTCCCCGTATTTCCAATACTTGCATTTGTTTTGATAATTCAAGCAGGTTTATGGCTTATCTTCGATTCACTTTCATCAACAGCATCTGGGATAGCCGCTCTAGTAATTTATGGCGCAGCAGCTGGCATAACTCCAACTTGCCTTTTTTCAATGCCCAATACCATTCTTGGACAACATGGAAGCAATGGACCAGCCTTTGGTGTATTAATGACAGGACGTCATCTAGGTGTTCTAGCAGGTCCTATCCTGCTACCCCAATTAATACTTATAAATGGTAAATGGGAATCGGCAAGTTTATTTTTTTGTATTGTCACCGTTCTTGCAAGCGTCCTAACTTTAGCCCTGGCTGTAATGTTTGTTAGGTTAAAAGACTAAACTATAGATTAACATATCAGTTTATATCCACCTGAGCTGGTTACTAAAAATTCTGCTTCAGAAGGGTTTAATTCTATTTTTTTTCTTAAACGGTAAATGTGTGTCTCTAACGTATGTGTAGTAACAGAAGAATTGTAACCCCAAACCTCTGTCAGTAATGTTGTTTTAGATACGACTGCACCCTTGGCTCTATACAAAAGTTTAATTATTGCAGTTTCTTTATCAGTTAATTTAATTTCTGTATTGTATTCAGTATCCCTAATTTTTCTAGATCCTGGCAAAAATTCATAATGATTAATATTAATTATAAGATCTTTCTTTTGCTCATAATGAATAATCAACTGTCTAATATTTAGTAATAATTCGTTAAATCTTATTGGTTTATATAAAACTTTAGTAGTCCTAGAGCTGCAATCAGATTTTATTTTTAAATTATTATCAACAAGACAAATAATTGGAGCCTTTAAGCCAATATCTTTTACTATTTTAGAATAATTATTTTTCTCAATGTTGTATAATTTAGAATCTAATATAAATAGATCAAACTCTATATTTTCAATATATGAAAGCGCTTCGCCAATTGTTTCAGCTTGTGTCGCTGCAAATTCCTTTTCAACTTCTAATTGTTCCACAAGAGATAGTCTGAGGGACTCCTCACCACCAACAATCAGAATTTTCTTTTTAAAACTCATTTAATAAGTCTATACGAACACATTTACGAATAAGCAATATACCATCGATGTTATATCCTCTGTATGCAAGCTAAAGTCCCCAGTATATAAATATTTTGAATGCTTCCAGATTATGTATTATCTCATTTCATTCCTTGGTCCAAAAATAGCAGATCCTACCCTAATTTGTGTTGCACCAAGGCTTATAGCCGTTTCAAAATCTCTACTCATACCCATGCTAAGGTCGTGAAGGCTATTACGTCTGGCTATTTCTTTTAAGAAAGCAAAAAAAGGTGCGGGATCTTCATTAGCAGGGGGAATACACATTAACCCAATAATAGGAATCTTACATTCCCTAATACAAAATTTTACAAATTCATCTGTTTCTGCTGGTAATACTCCAGACTTTTGAGTTTCTTCACCAATGTTTACCTGAACAAAGCATTTTAAACGACGGTTAGAGTTTTTGAATTCTTTTGCTAAAACCTCTGCCAGTTTCAATCTGTCTAATGAATGAATTGTATCAAATATTG